>JACCDG010840144.1_pt1 | contig 34766 bp, 29 predicted proteins | sample 7442471 | NCBI WGS metagenome assembly JACCDG01 (sample SAMN15323444, study PRJNA562643) | freshwater metagenome | isolation source: river surface water | place: USA:Blue River Watershed | collected 2017-08-17 | reverse complement strand
TGACTCGCAAGTTTTGATGTACGTCAAATTCCGCTTTAAGCCAGCGGTTGCACTCGCGCGCCTCGGCCGGCGTCGGCTTGTTGGCGGGCGGAACACACTTGACGGCATTGGTGATTCTCACGCCGCGCAGTTGCAAACCATCGTCGCGTGACTCGGATACCGCCGAGCTCGACACACCGACGGCGTGCAGCGTCTCGTAGAGCAGGATACCGGCGTGATCCCCGGTGAACGGGCGACCGGTGCGATTTGCACCATGCATCCCCGGCGCGAGACCCACGACAAGCCAACGGGGATCAACGTCACCGAAGGCCGCCACGGGTGCGGCGTGATAGCCCGGAAACTTCCGACCGGACTCCTCCCGAAACTCCGCCAGCCGCGGACACCGTCGACAGTCGGGGTCGAACGTACGGCAGGCCGAAGTCATGGCTTGGTCACCTGCGTCAATCACTCATGTGACGGATGATCGCGTCACCGAAACCGGAACAGCTCATCAATTTGGCACCGGGAATCAATTGCTGCATGGCCTCTTCGACATTTCGGCGCGCAGCCAGTTCGCGCTTGCTGGCGCGAATGGCCTCGCGCAGCCTCGCCAGATCGTACGTCAGTTCCTTCGCGGCAATGGTATTCGCGACGCCCTTGATGATCAGATCGGCGGCCTCGGTCCACTTGAGGTAACGCAACATCATCTCGGCCGACAGGATGATCGAGCCCGGGTTGACCCGGTCCTTGCCGGCGAACCCGGGCGCAGTGCCGTGGGTCGCCTCGAAGACAGCCAGACCATGACCGATGTTGCCGCCCGGGGCGATACCGATACCGCCAACCTGCGCGGCCAACGCATCGGAGATGTAGTCGCCGTTGAGGTTCAACGTGGCGATCACGTCGTACTCTTCCGGTCGCAGCAGCACTTGCTGCAAGAAGTTGTCAGCAATCACGTCCTTGACGACGATGTCCTTGCCGGTGATCGGATTGCGGAAGCTCATCCAAGGACCACCGCCGAACTCGGTCGCACCGAACTCGTCCTTCGCCAACTGGTAGCCCCAGTTGCGGAAGGCCCCTTCGGTGTACTTCATGATGTTGCCCTTGTGCACGAGCGTCACCGACACACGATCGTTCTCGATGGCGTACTGGATCGCCATGCGAATCAATCGCTGGCTGCCTTCCTTCGAGACGGGCTTGATACCGATACCAGAGCTCGCCGGGAAGCGAATTCCCTTCGCATGCAGCTCCGTTTGCAAGAAGTGGATCAAGCGCTGCACTTCGTTCGAGCCGGTCGGATATTCGATACCCGCGTAGATGTCCTCGGTGTTCTCGCGGAACACGACCATGTCGGTCAAAGAGGCATCCTGCATGGGCGTGGCGACGCCCGGAAAATATCGGATCGGTCGCACGCAAGCATAGAGATCCAAGGTCTGGCGCATGACGACGTTGAGCGAGCGGATGCCGCCGCCGATCGGCGTTCCGAGCGGCCCTTTGATGGACACGACGAACTCGCGCAGCGCATGCAGCGATTCATCCGGGAACCACGTTCCGCAGACTTTGTTGCCCTTCTCGCCGGCGAAAATCTCCATCCACTCGATGCGACGGCGATCGCCGTAGGCTTTCGCGACAGCCGCATCCACGACTTTGCGCATGACGGGCGTGATGTCGACACCGATTCCGTCACCCTCGATGAACGGGATGATGGGACGATCCGGAACGTTGAGGCTGCCGTCGGCGTTGATCGTGATGCGACTACCGGCAGTCGGTACCTGGATGAACTCGTACTTCATGAAAAATCCGCGCCCTTGAACCTTCGAAGGGCGCGGATTCTACCCGAGGCCGAGAGAATCAAGCGACGGCGAATTGCTCCTCTTCCGTCGAGCCCTTCATCGCGGTGACCGAGGAACGGCCCGCCGAAACCGTTTGGGTGACGTCGTCGAAATAACCCGCGCCGACTTCGCGCTGATGCTTGGTGGCCGTATACCCATCCTTCTCGGCGGCGAACTCCGCCTGCTGCAGATTGACGTACGCGGACATCTGCGACTCGCGATATCCCTTGGCGAGTTGGAACATCGAGAAGTTCAAGGCGTGGAAGCCAGCCAAGGTGATGAACTGGAACTTGTAGCCCATCGCACCAAGCTCACGCTGGAACTTCGCGATCGTCGCGTCGTCGAGCTTCTTCTTCCAATTGAACGAAGGCGAACAGTTGTAGGCGAGCAGCTTGCCCGGGAACTTGGCGTGGATCGCCTCGGCGAAATGCTTCGCTTCGGTCAGATCGGGCGTTCCCGTCTCGCACCACAGCAGATCGGCGTACGGCGCGTACGCAAGACCTCGTGCAATCGCCTGCTCGAGACCCGCTCGGACGTAGAAGAAACCTTCGGATGTGCGCCCGCGTCCCGCATCGATGAAAGGCCGATCACGTTCATCGACATCCGCCGTGAGCAGATTGGCACTCTCGGCGTCGGTTCGCGCGACGAGGATAGTCGGCACGTCACAGACGTCGGCAGCCAATCGCGCCGCAACCAACTTATTGACCGCCTCTTGGGTCGGCACGAGTACCTTACCGCCCATATGGCCGCACTTCTTCGCGGAGGAAAGTTGGTCCTCAAAATGAACGCCCGCGGCGCCCGCCTCGATCATGCCCTTCATCAACTCGAAGGCATTCAAGACACCACCGAAACCCGCTTCGGCGTCGGCGACGATCGGTTGCAGCCAATCGATGGAGTCATCGCCCTCGGCGTGGTGCAGCTGATCCGCTCGCAGCAGCGTGTTGTTGATACGACGAACCACCTGCGGCACCGAATTAGCCGGATACAGTGATTGGTCCGGATACATCTCGCCGGCGAGGTTGGCATCACCGGCCACTTGCCAGCCTGACAGATAGATCGCTTTGAGACCGGCGCGCACTTGCTGCATCGCCTGATTGCCAGTCAGCGCACCGAGCGCATTGACGTACGGCAAGGCCGCCATGTTACGCCAGAGTTTCTCGGCACCGAGTCGCGCGAGCGAATGCTCGATCGCGACGGTACCGCGAAGACGCACGACATCTTGCGCGCTGTAACCACGCTGCACACCGCTCCATCGCGGGCTCGTGGACCATTCTCGTTGCAACTCGTCGGCACTCTTCAGGGGCATGTTCGTCCTCACTCGGTCGGGGGGTTGTTCAGGATTAGGTCGAAGATCAGGCCAGCTCGCGATAAGCCGCGAGCGTCAGGAACGTCGCAAACTCAGGCGCCGTCGTAATTTCATCGAGCAACGCCGCGGCCTCGCGGTACTTGCCGGCGACGAAAGCCGTCTCGCCAAGTGCGGCTTGCAGCCGTGCGAGCTCGGCTCGCAACTCGCTACGGAAGAGCTCCGCCGTCACCTTGCGGCCATCGGCGAGCACACCACCCGGGTGGCGAATCCATTGCCAGATCTGCGCTCGGGAAATCTCTGCAGTCGCCGCGTCTTCCATCAAATTGTTGATGGGCACGCAGCCGTTGCCACACAACCAGGCGGCCATGTACTGCAGTGACACGCTGACGTTGTCGCGCAAGCCCTCGGCCGTGATCGAGCCTTCGGGCACGCGCAGCAGATCGTCGGCGGAAACCGTGACGTCCTCTCGTGAGCGATGCACTTGGTTCGGAGTCGGCATCAGTCGGTCGAAGACTTCCATCGCGATCGGCACGAGCGCCGGATGAGCGACCCAAGTGCCATCGTGCCCATCGCCCGCCTCACGCTCCTTGTCGGCTCGCACCTTCGCTAGAGCCGCGTCGTTGGCGATCGGATCATTCTTGATTGGAATCTGTGCAGCCATACCACCCATCGCAAACGCACCCCGTCGATGACAGGTGCGGATGCACAGCAACGAATACGAGCGCATGAAATGGGTCGTCATGGTGACGAGGCGACGCTCGGGCAGCAGGAAGTCCGCGCGCTTGGCGAATTTCTTGATGAAACTGAAGATGTAATCCCAACGTCCGCAGTTGAGTCCGACGATGTAGTCGCGCAATTCGAACAGGATTTCGTCCATCTCGAACGCAGCCAAAATCGTCTCGATCAACACCGTGCACTTGATCGTGCCGTGGGCGAGACCCAAACGACGTTCTGCAAAATCGAACACCTCCGCCCAGAGCCGCGCCTCGCGATGACTCTCCATCTTCGGCAGATAGAAGTACGGACCCGTGCCGCGCGCAGCAAGTTCGCGGTAGTTGTGAAAGAGGTACAGGCCAAAGTCCACTAAGGCCCCGGGAATCGGCTTGCCGGCCAAAAGCAGGTGCTTCTCCTCGAGATGCCAACCGCGCGGACGAACGAACAGCACGGCGACTTGATCGTTGAGCGCATAGCGCTTGCCCTCCGCGCTCGTGAAATCGATACGGCGAGCGACGGCATCGCGCAGGTTGGCTTGACCACCAATCACGTTGTCCCAGGACGGCGCGAGCGAGTCTTCGCAATCGGCCATGAACACCTTGGCACCGCAATTGAACGCATTGATGATCATCTTGCGATCCGTCGGACCGGTGATCTCGACGCGGCGGTCCTGCAAGTCGGCCGGAATTGGCCCCACCTTCCAGTCGCCTTCGCGGATCGCGCGAGTCTCAGGCAGAAAGTCCGGCATCTCGCCGGCGTCGAGCCGAGCCTGCCGCTGCTCGCGGGCGCGCAAGAGCTGCTCGACGCGCGGCCCGAAACGAACCACCAACTCGCCTAAAAAATCGACAGCCTCAGCCGTCAAAATGCCTTCGTCGGCGGGACGGGCAGGCAAGCCGGGCAAGCGTTCGAGACCGTGGGAGTTCATGGGGCGCTCTCGTCGAATGAAGTGACGATTGAACTCTAACGATATTGGTGAGAATATTTACACAATAGAAATTTCACAGTGTGAATTTCACGTATGGCCGGATTGCTACGTCAGGGACATTTCCTCGGCTCCAAACTGCGCAGCCTGCGCAAGCGCAATGGCCTCACCCTCGATGAAGTCTCGGCCCGTTGTGTCCAGCTGAACTCCGAGCATGCTCCCTCGGTTTCCTACCTCAGCATGGTGGAGACCGGTAAACGAGTCCCGTCTGCGCAGATGCTCGACGTGCTGGCGCAAGTTTTCGGTAAAGACGTCGGCTGGTTCCTCGATCGAACCGAAGCGCAACCCGCGAGCCCGCCGCGTAAAGGCCGTGGCGGCGTCGCCACGGTGATGCCGCTGGAGCCCGCCTTTCTGTTCTCCAAAGAATTACTGCAATCGGCGCTACCGGAACTGCTCGCCCAAACCGGCACGAGCGGCCGGCAGTTTGCTCGGTTACTCGTGCGCGTCTGGCAGGAAGCCCGTCAAAACGACTTCCCCGATATTGAACGCGCCGCCGAGTCGGTCGGCCGACGCCGCATGCCGCTCGCGCTCGACGACGTACTCCAGATCGTGACCGATCTCGGCCTCTCGATTCGCTGGATCGAGGAGGATCGTCGCAACCCGCAGTCGAAGCTACTGCGCGCGCGGTTCGAAGCGCCGGGAACCATCGTCATCAATCGACGTCTGCGCGGCCAAGAAGCGCGGCTCAAATACACGCTCGCCTTTTTCATCGGCCACAAGATCCTGCATGGAGCCGATGGTGTCGTGCCACCGCACAGCGTGACGGGGGCGACGGCAGAGGAACCCACGACCGTCGATGCCGCCTCGATGGCACCGCGCGATGTGCTGCTCGCTTGGCGAGACTTCGAATGCAGCGCCTTCGCAGGCGCCCTGCTCTGCCCGAAGCAGCCGCTTCGCCAATTCCTGGTACGCGAACATCACGAGATCGCCGCCTGCGAAAAACTCGGGGTCACTCCCGCGGTCATGATGCGCCGCATGACGGCCGTGTCGCCGTATCGTCACTGGCATTTCTTTGATGGATACTCACCCGGGTTCTTGCGCGCGGTTTATCGCGGCAACGGCATCCCGCTACCGTGGGGCAACATGAGTCTGGTTCCGGACCCCTGCCCGAACTGGGCGGTTTTCCGACTGCTGCGCGATACCCCCGAGTCACGCGCGGCCGAACACAAACCCGTCTCGCAGATCTCGATCATGCGTGACGGCGGCGAACCGAAGCTCTACTGCTGCCATTCGCTGCGCACCAAAGATGCAGCAGATGTCTCGCATGTCTTGTCGGTCGGAGTGGATCTTGCGCCGGCATTGGAGGCACAGGGACTCGATGCACGCGCGATGATCGCGATGATCGACGACAGCTGCCGTCGCGGCAAAGGAGTCGGCAAGGTGCCGGCTGAAGCGGCAGCGGCGATCCGAACCGCGAGCCACGTGCTGAACATCGCATGGGTCGCCCGGGCACTCGAATCACCGGCGAGCGTGATCTGCCCGCGCAGTAGTGGCTGCCCTCGCGAGGTCAGCTGCGGCGACGCTCCGCTCGCGCGCGATCTGCGATCAGCATCGCGAGCTCCAGCGACTGCTCGTAGTTGAGACGCGGATCCACCGTGGATTTGTAGGCACGCTGCAGATCCGAATCAGACAAGCCGCGCGCACCGCCGGTGCATTCGGTGACATCCTCACCCGTCAACTCGATGTGCACACCGCCGAGGTGCGAGCCGAGATCTTGATGGATGCGGAAGCTCAACTCGAGTTCTTTGAGAATGTTCTCGAAGCGTCGGGTCTTGAGACCGCTTTGGCTGTTCTCGGTGTTGCCGTGCATCGGATCGCAGACCCACAGCACTGAGTGACCCGTTGCGCGAACCGCCTGAATAGCCTTCGGCAAGGCGGTTTCGATGTCCTTGGCACCAAAGCGATGGATCAGCGTGAGCTTGCCGGGCACGTTTTGCGGATTGAGCGTCGTGACGAGCCGCTGCAACCAGCCGGCATCCATCGCAGTGCCGATCTTGATCCCGATCGGATTGGCAATACCGCGGCAATATTCGACGTGCGCGCCATCGAGCTGCGCCGTGCGCATGCCGATCCAAGGCATGTGCGTTGAGAGGTTGTACCAGCGCTGCGAGCGCGGAATGAAACGCGTCTGCGCTTGTTCGTAGTGGAGGATCAACGCCTCGTGACTCGAGTAGAACTCGGCACGCAAAGCCTGGTGCACTTCTTTGGCGCTGATAGTTTCGAAAAACTCGAGCCCATCGGCGACCGATGCCACGATTCGTTCGTATTCGGCCTTAAGAGGTGAATGGCCGACGAAACCTAAATCCCAGTATTCCGGGTGATGCAGATCGGCAAAACCGCCATCGATCAGCGCGCGAACGAAGTTCAAGGTCAGCGCCGCACGCTCGTAACCTCGCAGCAACAAATTCGGATCCGGCTGACGCGCCGCCAGCGTGAACTCCGCACCGTTGACGATATCGCCACGGTAGGACGGCAACGTGACCCCATCGCGGGTTTCGGTATCGGCAGAGCGCGGCTTGGCATACTGCCCGGCCATGCGCCCGACACGAATGATCGGCTTCTTCATGCCGTGCGTCAGCACGAGACTCATCTGCAGCAGGATCTTCAGTCGAGTCGCGATCTTGTCGGACTGACAATCGTCGAAACTTTCGGCGCAGTCACCGCCCTGCAGCAGGAAGCTCTCACCGCGCTGGGCCGCTGCGAGATCCTCGCGCAATCGCTCGACCTCCCACGACACCACGATCGGCGGGAGACGCGATAGCTGCGCGACGGCCTCGAGCAGAGCAACCTGGTCCGGATAAGACGGTTGCTGCTGCGCGGGTCGGGTTTGCCAGCTAGTCGGATTCCAAGCCTGATGTTCGGGGGTTTTCATGACTACTCGATTCTATGCCGTTTTCACGGCCGTTTTAACGGCTTTCTCGGCGATCTTCGCTTCTTGCCACAAAGCTTCCCAAGCATCGAGGTCCAATTGCTCGAGGACCAAGCCGCGGTCGCGCGCGAACGACTCCATGCACCGAAAGCGGCTCTCGAACTTGGCGTTCGCCTGACGCAGTGCCGCTTCCGGATCGAGCTTCAAGTGCCGCGCCCAGTTGGCCACGACAAACAGCAAATCACCGAGCTCCTCGCTTTGACGCTCGACCGACTGGCGCTCGCGCAAGGTTTCTTCGAACTCCGCCAGTTCCTCGTCGAGCTTGGCCCGCATGTGCGAGGCATCCGGCCAATCGAAATGCACGCGTGCAGCCCGCTTGCCGAGCTTGACCGCTCGGGTCAGAGCCGGAAGCGCCAGGGCCACCCCGTCGAGCGTGCCCTGCTCGCCGGCCTCGGCGCGCTCGCTTTGTTTGTAGCCCTCCCACGCCTGCGTCTGCTGCTCGGCGGTCAAATCTTGAGTCTCACCGAACACGTGCGGGTGACGTCGTACCAGTTTGTCGGCGATGGCTCGAGCAACATCGTCGAAGGCGAACTGACCGGCCTCCTCGGCAATCCGAGCGAGAAACACCACTTGGTACAACAGGTCGCCAAGCTCATCGCGAACGGCAGTCGTGTCGTTCCGCTCGATCGCATCGGCAACTTCATACGCTTCCTCGAGCGTATGCGGCACGATGCTGCGCATCGTTTGCTCGAGATCCCAAGCGCAACCGCCCTGCGGGTCACGCAGACGACGCATCACGGCGAGTAGCTGATTCATCGACATGCTCAACGATCCTCACCACGCAACACGCGATACAGCGTCAGCAACATTCCGGCGGTGGCACCCCAGATATGGTGGGCGCCGAACGGCACGTTTGTCAGTTCGACCTCCGAATCCTGAAAATGCCGGCGACGACGAACATGATTGCGCTCATCGAGCAAATGACGCAGCGGCATCTCGAATACTTCGGCGACTTCAGCCGGGTCGAGTTGCAGATCGAATCCGGGCTGGATGAAGCCCACGACGGGCGTTACGCGGTAGCCGCTGATGATCAAGTGATCCGGTAAGTAACCCGCCAACTCGATGCGTGTGCGGGGCAGACCGATTTCCTCCTCGGTCTCACGCAATGCCGCGCTCGTGATGTCGCGATCAAGCGGATCGACACGACCGCCAGGAAAACTGATCTGGCCGGGGTGCTGCGACAAGTGGTCGGCGCGGCGCGTCAACAAGATGGTCAGACCCGTGTCGTGCTCGACGATCGGCACCAGTACGGCTGCCGGCGTCGGTTGCTCCGGGAAGAACCCTAGCAGCTCCGATCGACGCTCGGGGGTCAGGGCACCGTATCGCCAGTCCTCGCGCGGCGTGGCGCAAGGCTCGCGCAATACGTACTTACAAATACGCGCCTTGAGAGCCGCATCGTCGAGTGAAACCAGATCAGGAGAATTCATGGGTTATCATGTGGATTCTACTCCATCCCCGCCGGTCTGATCCGAATGTCACTCGACGCACTCGACGCTCTCTCTCCCCTCGACGGTCGGTATGCCAAAAGCACGGCGCCGTTGCGTGCGCACCTGTCGGAAAGCGCCCTGATCCGCGAACGGATTCGTATCGAAGCCGATTGGTTGGTGTTCCTCGCCGATACACGACCGGCTGGCCTGCCCGCGGCGGCTCAGATCACGCGAGCCTTGCGCGATGTCGCCGTTGAACTTGCCAAAGCCCCGCCCGCGACCGCGGCAGCGGCCGTCAAGGCCATCGAGCAGCGCACCAACCACGACGTGAAAGCGGTCGAGTACTACGTGCGCGATCAACTGGCTTCAGCCGGCGCCTCCCCCGAGGTGCTCGAGCTCGTGCACGTCGGTTGCACCTCCGAGGACATCAACAACCTCGCCTACGCGCGTCTGCTGCGCGATGCGCGCAACGTACTGCTCAGCGAGTTTCGCGCCATCGCGCAGCAACTGCAGCAATTTGCGACCCTCCATGCCGAGCTGCCGATGCTCTCGCGCACACATGGTCAAACGGCGAGCCCGACGACGCTCGGCAAGGAATGGTCGAACGTCGCAGCGCGCCTTGCGCGCGGGATCGATCGCTGGAGTGACGTAGCCGTGCTTGGCAAATGGAACGGCGCAGTCGGCAACTTCAATGCGCACGTGGCGGCGGCGCCGCAGGATGATTGGGCAGCGCTCTCGCGCCGCTTCGTCGAATCGATGGGACTCACCCACAACCCACTGACGACCCAAATCGAACCGCACGATTGGATCGGCGAATACGCCGATGCGCTCGCAGGGCTCGATGTCGTGCTCGTCGATTTCTCGCGCGACGTGTGGGGCTACATCAGCCTCGGTTATCTCAAACAACGGGCGGTCGCCGGTGAGGTCGGATCCTCTACGATGCCGCACAAGGTCAATCCGATCGACTTCGAGAACGCCGAAGGCAACCTCGGCATTGCGAACGCCCTGCTGCGACACTTCGCCGACAAACTGCCGATCTCGCGTTGGCAGCGCGATTTGACTGACTCCACGGTACTGCGCAACGTGGGCGTTGCGCTCGGCCACGTACTGGTGGCGCTGCGCGCGCTGCAGCGCGGCCTCGGCAAGATAGAGCCGGATCCGACACGCATGGCGCTCGACTTGGCCGACGCGTGGGAAGTGCTCGGGGAAGCCGTGCAGACCGTGTTGCGTGCGCGTGGTGTGCCGAACGGGTACGAACTGCTCAAGGACTTCACTCGCGGACGCCGTATCGATGGCGCGGCGTATCGCGATTTCGTCGCTACGCTGCCGATCGATGAAGCGTCGAAGTCACGCCTCGCCGCGATGACACCGGCGAGCTACTTAGGTCTCGCCGTTTCTCTGACGCGCGGCGCCTGAACGGGCCTCGATGAAGGTTGTCGTCGGTCTCTCGGGCGGCGTCGACTCGGCGGTCGCCGCGTTGCGACTGCGCCGCGAGGGACACGAGCTACAGGGCCTGTTCATGGCGAACTGGGCCGAGGACGACAGCTACTGCACGATCGCTGACGACTATCAGGACGCGAGAGCCGTTTGTCGCGAGCTCGACATTCCACTGCATCGGGTCGACTTCGCCGAAGAATACCGACAACGCGTCTTCGATTATTTCCTCACCGAGTACCGCGCAGGCAGAACACCGAACCCCGATGTTCTGTGCAACCGCGAGATCAAGTTCGGCGTCTGTCTCGAACATGTACGCCGCTTGGGTGGTGAGCGCTTCGCCACCGGGCACTACGCACGACGTATCGAGGGCGCTGACGGTGTCGAATTGCACAAGGCGATCGATCTCGACAAGGATCAGTCGTACTTCCTGCACGCGCTAGAGCTGCCACAGCTGCAAGCGGCGCTATTCCCGCTCGGTGACTCGCGCAAGGCGGAGGTGCGCGCGGAGGCGCGAGCAGCCGGACTGCCGGTATACGACAAGCCAGACAGCACGGGCATCTGCTTCATCGGCGAGCGACCTTTTCGCGAGTTCCTCGCGCAGTACGTCATCGAAAACCCGGGTCCGATCGAAACGGCCGAGGGTGAGCGTATCGGCACACATCGCGGCCTCGCCTTCTACACGCTCGGCCAGCGCGGCGGCCTCGAAATCGGTGGACGTCGTGGCCACGAAGAGGCGCCCTGGTATGTCGCTCGCAAGGATCTCGCTCGCAACGCGTTGGTGGTGGTACAGGGTCACGACCACCCGTTGATGCAAACCCACTGGGTCAAGACCGGACCAATGCACTGGCTGATCGACCCGCCGAGCGCGCCGTTCGATGCCACCGTCAAGCTGCGTTACCGTCAACCCGATCAGCCCTGCCGTGTCGAACCGCAAGCGGATGCCGGCATGGAATTGCGTTTCGAGTCGCCGCAGCGCGCAGTGACACCGGGCCAGTTCGCCGTTCTTTATCGGGGCACTCGCTGTCTGGGCGGCGCGGTCATCGAATCGCTATAATTTCATTTCGTTTTTTGCCCAGTTCACCTGTTTCCGGGGGTTTCCGATGGCCGACAGTTACCGCGCGCGCAAAACACTGAAAGTAGGCTCGCGTTCCTACGAGATGTGGAGCCTCGCTGCGCTGCCGCAGAAGAAAGTGGCGCGCCTGCCCTACTCGCTCAAAATCCTGCTCGAGAACCTGCTGCGGTTCGAAGATGGCATCAACGTCACTCGCAAGGACATCGACGCGCTACTCAACTGGAAAGCGCAGTCGACCCCCGATCACGAGATTTCCTTCACGCCGGCGCGCGTGATCATGCAGGATTTCACCGGCGTACCCTGTGTCGTCGATCTTGCCGCGATGCGCGAAGCCATCCGCAAGCTCGGCGGCGATCCGCAAAAGGTGAATCCGTTGGCACCCGCTGAGCTGGTCATCGACCACTCGGTGCAAGTGGATCACTACGGTACGGCCGATGCTCTGGCGAAGAACACGAAGATCGAGTTTCAACGCAATGGCGAGCGTTACTCGTTCCTGCGCTGGGGCCAGACGGCGTTCCGCAACTTCAAGGTGGTTCCGCCGAACACGGGCATCGTTCACCAGGTCAACCTCGAGTTCCTGGGTCGCGTGGTCTTCGAGAATCGCAACGGCTCTAAGTTGCAGGCCTACCCCGACACCCTCGTCGGTACCGACTCACATACGACCATGATCAATGGTCTCGGCGTGCTCGGTTGGGGTGTGGGCGGCATCGAAGCGGAAGCGGCGATGCTCGGTCAACCGGTCACCATGCTCATTCCGCAAGTCGTAGGCTTCAAGCTCACGGGCCAATTGCAGCCCGGCGCAACGGCGACCGATCTCGTGCTCACCGTCACCGAGATGCTGCGCAAGAAAGGCGTCGTCGAGAAGTTCGTCGAATACTTTGGCGACGGCTTGGCCAACTTGCCGCTCGCCGATCGCGCCACCATCGCCAACATGGCGCCGGAATACGGCAGCACCTGCGGCATCTTCCCGATCGATGAAGAGACTCTGCGCTATCTCGAACTCTCGGGGCGCAGCAAGCAACAGATCGCGCTCGTCGAGGCCTATGCGAAGGCCCAAGGCATGTGGCGCTACAACGGTGCTCCGCAAGCCGACTATACCGACGTGCTCGAACTCGACATGAGCACGGTCGAGCCCTCGCTCGCCGGCCCCAAGCGTCCGCAGGATCGCGTGCCGCTGCGCTCGCTCAAACAGGTCTACGGCAAGACCCACGCACAGATGGCCGAAGAGCGCGCCAAGAAAAATCCGTCGGCGAAGGGTATCGGCAAGGTGGCCGGCAAAGACAGCTTCGAGGTCAAAGATGGCGCCGTACTCATCGCCGCCATCACGAGCTGCACCAACACGTCGAACCCGTCGGTGATGCTCGGCGCCGCCTTGCTCGCGCGCAATGCCGCCGCCAAGGGCTTGAAGGCAAAGCCCTGGGTCAAGACGAGTCTCTCGCCCGGCTCGAAGGTGGTCACTGACTACCTCACCAAGGCCAATCTGCTCGATGACTACGCGAAGGTTGGTTTCCACGTGACGGGTTATGGCTGCATGACCTGTATCGGTAACTCAGGGCCCCTCAAGCCCGAGATCTCGGCGGCCGTCAAAGCCGGCGATGTGATCGCCACGTCAGTGCTCTCGGGTAACCGCAACTTCGAAGGTCGCGTGCATCCGGAAGTCAAAATGAACTTCCTCGCGTCGCCGCCGCTGGTCGTTGCCTATGCCCTCGCGGGTACTACCGACATCGACCTCAACAACGAGCCGCTCGGCACCGGTCGAGATGGCAAGGCCGTCTTCCTCAAAGATATTTGGCCCTCACCACAGGAAGTCGCTGAGACCGTTCGCGCTTCCATCGACTCGAAGATGTTTCGCGGTAGCTACGGCGATGTGTTCGCGGGCGATGCCAACTGGCGTGCGATCAAAGTTCCAGCCGGCAAACTCTATGCATGGGACGAGAAGTCCACCTACGTGCGCAATCCGCCGTACTTCGACGGAATGCAGATGCAGCCCAAACCGGTGCAGCCGATCAAGGGTGCGCGTGCGCTGGCCTTGCTTGGCGACTCGGTCACAACCGACCACATCTCGCCCGCGGGCGACATCGCACGCGGCAGTCCGGCTGCTCGATACCTCGAAGCGCACGGCGTCGAGAAAGTGGACTTCAATTCCTACGGTGCACGCCGTGGTAACCACGAAGTCATGATGCGTGGCACCTTCGCCAACATCCGGCTGCGCAATTTGTTGGCGCCGGGTACCGAGGGCGGCGTCACGATCCACTTGCCCACCAACGAGACGATGTCGATCTACGACGCGTCGATGAAGTATCAGGCTGCCGGTACGCCGCTCGTCGTCCTCGCGGGCAAGGAGTACGGCACGGGCTCCTCGCGCGATTGGGCCGCCAAAGGCACGATGCTGCTCGGCGTCAAAGCCGTCATCGCCGAAAGCTTCGAGCGTATCCATCGTTCGAATCTCATCGGCATGGGCGTGATCCCCTGCCAGTTCATGAACGGTCAGAACGCGCAATCGCTTGGGCTCACGGGTCGTGAAACCTTCGACTTCGGTGACCTCAAAAATGCCGAGGCGCGTTCGGTCAAAGTGACCGCGACGCCGGAGAATGGTGGTAAACCGATCGTCTTCGAAGTGCGCATCCGCATCGACACGCCGAAGGAACGCGACTACTACCGTCACGGCGGCATCCTGCAGTACGTGCTGCGCCAACTTGCCGGCAGCGGTGGTAAACCGAAGTCGAAGAAAAAGACCAAGAAGGCCACCAGCAAGCCGAAGGCTAAAGCCAAAGGAAAGCCTAAAGCCAAGGTAAAGGCGAAAGCGAAGCCGAAGGCCAAAGCGAAGGCTAAAGCGAAAGCTAAGCCAGCTGCCTCGCGAGCGAAGAAAACCGCTCGTCGAGTAGCGCGTCGCGGCAAGTAACGCCGAGCAGGCTCGCGTGGACGTTCTCGATCATCCGCGCGAGCCTGCCCCGCTCCTCGTTTTCTTTGATCTCGACGGTACGATCACCCGACGGGACACACTCTCTGGATATCTACTCGGTTTCGCGCTACGTCGCCCGCTGAGGCTGCTCCGGTTTCTCGCAGTGCTACCCGATGTCGTGCGCTTCTTGGTCGATCGTGACCGAGGACGACTCAAGGGTGCTTTGATTGCGAAAATCATGGGTGGAGTCGCACGCCAAACCGTCGACGATTGGAATAGAGACTATGTGCCGAGCCTGCTCCAGCGGGGCGTATTCAAGGAGGCTCGCGCCGCGATCGAGCGACATCGCCGTGCCGGCGATCACTTGGTGTTGATGTCCGCCACCGTCGACCTCTACGTACCGGCGATCGCCGATGCCCTCGGCTTCGCGGAGCACGTCTGCACGCCCGTGCGCTGGCACGAAGACGGCACGCTTGATGGGAAGCTCGCCGCGGCCAACGTCCGCGATCTCGAGAAGGCACGCCAACTTAAACAGGTGGCGCAACGCCATCCAGGCAAACGCTTGGTAGGCTATGGCAACTCGACACCCGATCTCGATCATCTGAAGCTCGTTGATCGAGCAGTGCTGATCAACCCGGGTAAACACTTGCGTCGAGCTGCCGAAAAGCTTCCAGTTGAGTTTAAGTATTGGTCGTAATTTCCTGTTTTAAAAGGACTTAAAATGGCGAAGTTCACTTACCCCAAGATCGCGCCCTCCGAGATCGAAGCCACCCCTTCGGAGCTCTGTTCACAGACCACCTCGCGCCGCGAAGCGCTGGCTGCACTGGCAGCGGGCGCCGGAGTCGCATTACTCGCGCCCAACTCGCTCGCGCAGGCCACCTCCGTCAGCTCCCGAAGTACGCCGACGCCACTCCCGCCACCGAGTTTTCGACGCAATCCCCGTTGGTCGGTGAACGAAACACCGAACACCTGGGAAGAGATCACGACCTACAACAACTTTTACGAATTCGGGCTCGACAAGGCGGATCCGTCTGAGCGATCCGGGTCGTTCAAACCCAGGCCCTGGTCGGTCGAGATCGCGGGAGAGGCAGCCAAGACGGGTCGCTACACGCTCGAAGACATCCTGAAGCCCCACGCGCTCGAGGAGCGGATTTATCGCTTCCGCTGTGTCGAGGCGTGGTCGCGAGTCGTGCCATGGCTCGGCATTCCGCTGAAGGACGTGCTCGCGCGCTTCGAACCCAACTCACGCGCCAAGTTCGTCGAGTTCACCACCCTGCTCGATCCTAAGCAGTTCCCGGGACAGCGCTCGCAGGTCATCGATTGGCCTTATGTCGAGGGTCTGCGTATCGACGAAGCGATGCATCCACTCACGCTGTTGACCGTCGGCCTGCACGGCCGATGGCTGCCCAACCAGAGCGGCGCGCCGCTGCGCCTGATCGTGCCGTGGAAGTATGGATTCAAGAGCATCAAATCGATCGTGAGGATCCGCTTCACCGAACGACAACCGACCACAAGTTGGAACAAGGCAGCCCCCGATGAGTACGGCTTCTTTGCCAACGTCAATCCAGCGGTCGATCACCCCCGCTGGAGTCAAGCCAAGGAGCGTCGTCTCGGGGGCGGCTTATTCGGCTCTCGCATCGATACGCTGCCCTTCAACGGATACGCCAACGAGGTCGCGTCACTGTATCGCGGCCTCGATCTTCGTCGCTTTTATTGATGACGATCGCGGCGGATCCGCGTCGCGCGCGACGTCGCTGGGAGCAACTGGCGTTCGTCGCCGCACTGCTGCCACTTGCTTGGATGACGAGCGCGCTCTTCGAAATACTCGGGCAATCCTTGGGCCCGAATCCAAGCCGAGAGCTTTTACACAGTAGCGGCAAGACAGCACTCAATACACTTTGGCTCACGCTCGCCCTGCGACCCTTGCAGCAACTGACTGGTCGAATCGAATTTCTGTGGCTACGCCGACTCGCAGGCCTGACCAGCTTCGCGTACGCGACACTGCATTTACTCGTGTACGCCATTCTGGAACTCGGGCTCGACTGGACCGATCTGGGTCGCGAAATTGCGAAACGCCCCTTCATCATCGTGGGTCTGGTCGCTCTGCTTGGCATGATCCCGATGGCGGCCACCTCGACCGACCGTGCTATGCGACGTCTTGGTCGCCGCTGGCAGCAATGGCACTACGCCATCTATCCCGTCGCGATTCTCGCCGTTTGGCACTACTACTGGCAGGTCAAACTCGACACGACTGAGCCGTTGATCTACACGGGGATTCTCGCCCTGCTGCTCGGTTATCGACTTTACCGCTAGCGAAACACCCACTGCGGCACCTGCTGCCACCCGCGCGTGAGCGCCCGATCGAGTTCACGCCAACTCGGACACACCGCCTCGACCGCTCGCCAATAGCGTTCCGAGTGATTCATATGACGGGTGTGCACCAACTCGTGCAGCATCAAATAGTCGAGAACCTCGGGCGGCTGGAATACGCCGCACAAATTCAAACTGATGACACCCCGCCTTGAGCACGACCCCCAACGAGTGCGTTGCCGACGTAATTGCATCGAGTCGTAGTGAAACCCATGCCGATCCGCCAGCACCTTCAGTCGGCGCTCGAAGTGCGGACGCAGATAGCGACGCAACCAGTCGATCAGCAGCACCCGCGACTCGGCGCGGCCCGCCTGCTCGCTGAGATGCAGTACGAGATGTCGATCGGACAGCGCCGAGCAATAGGAGCGAGTCGAACCGGAGGTCGTTCGAGTCACCAGCCAGTTTTCGGCAAGTGCCGGCAGACTCAGTTGCGGCGGTGGAAACGGCTCCGGTACCCATTGCTGCAGGCGCTCGGCACGACGGGCATCCATCCATCGCCGATGGCGCGCAATGAAATCATCGACGATCGGGCCTGGTGCATACATCGGGACGACCACCTCGACGTACCCATCGAGATGCACTCGGGCTGAAAGCCGGCGCGCTCGGCGGCTGCGACGAATCTCGATCGGCAACTCAGTCATGATGCGGCACATGATAGCCGCATGGGTTAGCATTCGCGCCCCATGGCGATCTATTTCAAAAGCGACAATACGGCGCCCGTAGCTCCATCGATCATGGCCGCATTGCATGCAGCCAACGAAGGTTACGCACGCGGCTATGGCGACGATCGATGGACAGCGCAACTGCAACCGCGTTTTGAGCAGTTGTTCGAGCATGAGGTGCGCGTATTTCCGGTCTCGACCGGCACGGCGGCGAATGCACTCTCACTGGCAACACTCGTACCACCTTGGGGCGCGGTATTGACGCACGAGGAAGCGCACATCGTCCGCGACGAATGCGGCGCCCCGGAATTCATGTCCGCCGGCGCGCGACTCATTTGCATGAGTGGCGATGGTGCAAAAGTGACGCCTGCGATGCTCGCACGCACTCTCGATGCCAACCCGACTTCAGTACACACGGTGCAGCCACGCGCCCTGTCGATCACGCAGGCGACCGAGCTGGGCACGGTTTACACGCCGGAAGAGCTGCAGGCGCTCTCCACTCTGGCGCATGAGCACGGCCTCAAAGTGCATATGGATGGCGCCCGCTTCGCCAATGCCGTGGCCTCACTGGGATGCAGACCGGCGGATATCACCTGGCGCGCCGGAGTCGATGTGCTCTCCTTCGGCGCCACCAAGAACGGGGCGCTGACCGCAGAGGCGGTCGTCTTCTTCGACCCTCAACTCGTCGCGGACTTCGAATTCCGGCGTAAACGCGCAGCCCATCTGTTGTCGAAGTCGCGGTATGTCTCGGCGCAGCTACTGGCTTACCTCGACGACGATCTCTGGCTGAAGCTCGCGCGTCATTCGAATCGCCTGGCTCAGCGTATCGGTGCTGCCGCAGGCTCCGCGCTGATGCACCCCGTGCAAGCGAACGAGGTCTTCGTGCGACTCGGCGATGCGCGGATCGCTGCGCTGCGAGCTGCGGGCTTCGAGTTCTACGACTGGGGTGCCAGCGGCTCGGGTGAAGCACGCTTCGTCGTCTCCTGGTGCCAGGCAGAGAGCGACGTCGATACCCTGTGTCACGCGCTATGCTCGAACTGATCGATATCGGCATCAACCTGACGCACGACAGCTACGATCACGATCGAGCAGCCGTACTGTCGCGTGCCATCGATCACGGAGTCCGTCAGTTCATCATCACCGGCGCCTCCGCCGAAAGCTCCCAGGCTGCACTGGATCTTGTCGGGCTTTCGCCTCGAATTCTGCGATCGACCGCCGGCTGTCACCCCCATCACGCCGTCAACTACGATGCGACGGCACACTCGATCGTGGCAGAGCTGTTGCAGCATCCATGGGTGGTCGCCGTCGGCGAGACGGGACTCGATTACCATCGCAACTTTTCATCGCCGTCGGAGCAACGACTCGCTTTCGAAAAGCAGCTCGATCTAGCGGTAACGACGCGTAAACCGCTGTTCCTTCACCAACGTGACGCGCATGCCGATTTCATCGCCATGCTGAACGAGCGGGCGGCGGTGTTACCGCGAGCCGTACTACACTGCTTCACCGGTAATGCGAGCGAACTCGACGAATCATTGGCAGCGGGTCTTTGGATCGGCATCACCGGCTGGATCTGCGACGAGCGGCGCGGTCATCATCTTCGGGAACTGGTGGCGCGCATTCCGGCTGGTCGTTTGATGATCGAGACGGATGGGCCGTATCTGTTGCCGCGCGATCTCAAGCCAAAGCCCGAATCACGTCGCAACGAACCGATGTATCTGCCGCACATCGCCAAGGTCGTCGCCTCAGCACGCGGCGAATCTCTCGAAGAGCTTGCCGCCCATACAACTCAAACCGCCCGGAGTTTCTTCGATTTTCCAGCCGACTGACTCCCCGCTTGGTCGCTAGCTGCGTCGGAACCGGCTCGGCCGGGCGCTGTTTTTCAAATGCTGCCAATCACCCATCCAGGGCTCCACGACACGCTCTGCATGGCCACGCTCACCGAGCAGAAAATCGGCCTCGAGTGACTCCTCGCGCAGCGTCATACGCGGCAAACCTTTTGGAAATGTCGCGGCACGTGAAAAGACGACTCGTCCTTCCACGGGCATCGATCCGGCCCAACCGCGGACGGCAGCAATCCGATCGTACAGTGCGGCTTGGGGATTGGCGAAGGTGAAACGTCGACCGGCTGCCATCACGGTCCACTCGGTCATGCTGTCGGATCCGAAAACGTTGCCGGCGATGTCGCGCACGTCGAGCACCAACAAACCACGCGTCGTGAGCAGCAGATAATCGATATGTACCTCGGTACCCGACGCATCGAGCAATGCGACATCGCGCAAATAATCGACCGAGACGCCGGCGATTCGCGCTTCGCGCGCGCGTCGTTCGCGTCGAATTCGATAGCGTTTGTAGCCAAGCACCACGACAGTGCCGACGATGAGACCAAGGGCGGCCGCCAGCAACGCTATCCCAGCGGGATCACTCAAGGAAAAGTTGAACGTCATCGTCGTGGTGACAACAACGCCGTGCGCAGTGCCGCCAACGATGGCTCCAGTGGTTCGACCTGAGTCGGTCTCTGCAACAATTCCGCCAAAGCCGGCGGAACGGGTATCGATGAACCGATCAAGGACTCGACGATTTCTGGAAACTTGGCGGGCGATGCAGTCGCCACAAGGCACCAGGGCAACTCGCGCCGACTACGCTCATCCATCGTCGCCCACACCTCAGCCGCTACCGCCGTATGGGGACACCAAATCTGCCCAAAGCGCTGCCGGTCACGGCGAATTCGCGCCGCGATTCGCTCGTCATCAACAGACTCGGCCGTCACCGCACCGCGCAAACTATCGAGATCAGGGTGCAACGCACGCAGACGCTCCATGTTCGACGGATGCCCCACGTCCATGGCTGAGGCCAAGGTTGCCAGACTACGCCGAGGCGACCACTCTCCCGTCTGCAAAAAGTCGACGACGGTTCGATTGGCATTGTGTGCGAGCACCACTCGACCGATGGGCAAGCCCATGTGACGCGCCCAAATACAGGCGACGGCATTACCGAGATTGCCACTTGGAATGATGAAATTGAGCTTGCGGGTGTGCTCGCGCCAATACCGCAGCGACGTTGACGCGTAATACGCCGCCTGCGGCAACAGACGACCCAGATTGATGCTATTGGCTGACGATAAGCTCATCGCAGCGCTCAATTGCGGATCGACGAAGGCTTCCTTCACCATGCGTTGGCAATCGTCGAAGGTGCCGGCAACTGCAAAACTGCGGACATTGTCGCCCCAGCACGTGAGTTGACGCTCTTGAGTCGGCGATACCAGCCCCTTCGGGAACAGCACCGTCACCGCCATACCGGGACGACGATGAAATGCAGCCGCTACTGCGCCACCGGTATCGCCCGACGTGGCGACGAGAATATTGACGGTCGGATCGCTCGCCACACGTAAACGCTGGAAGGTTGCCGCAAGAAAGCGCGCCCCAAAATCTTTGAACGCCGCTGTCGGGCCATGAAACAACTCGAGAACATGCATCTCCCCCTCGCCATCCACTCCGGTGACTGGCACGAGCGGCGCGGGGAAATTGAACGCATCCGAGGTAATTTCGGCGATCAACGACTCGAGTCTATCGCCCATCGCAAAGGGAGCAATGAGACGGGCACCCACCTCGGCGAGCGTCTCGCAATGATCGAAATCTTTCGGCACGAGATGCGGCCAGGCATCGGGAACGTAGAGTCCACCATCGGGGGCGAGACCGCGCAGTACGGCCTCGCTCAAGCTCAGGCCAAGGGGCTCACCGCGAGTACTGAAAAAACGCATCGTGCTTCGAAGGTGCTTAGGCTGAAACGACGCGTGCGCCATCCGACTCAACGCGCACGACCCAGTGATCCGTCTCGACGCCGTGACGCGCGAACTCCTGCACCATCGCAGCGCGCACCGCTTCGGCCACGTCGGTTTGCGCCCACGCAAACATGGTGGGTCCGGCTCCCGATATCGAACAACCGAGCGAGCCCGCGGCGAGCGACGCATTGCGCACCGCGGTGAACCCTGGGATCAACTGTCGACGCTGCGGCTCGATGACCACGTCGTTCAGACCCTCACGGATCAACTCGAGATCGTCGGTGTAGCAGCCCGAGATGAAGCCGGCGAGATTGGCGGTCTGCCAAACGAAATCCGCCATCGCAACATCACGTTTGAGAATGGCGCGAGCCTGCTTGGTAGCAAGGAACATGTGCGGATGCACGATCACGGCACTGATGCCTTTGGGAACCGGAATCCGTTTGACTCTCGGATTGTCGATACCGACGGTCAGCACCAGGCCGCCAAACAACGAAGGCGCGATATTGTCGACATGCATCGATCCGCTGGCGACCGCCTCGCCCTGCATCGCAAACTTCAGCAGATCGATTTTCTCAAACGGTTCGTCTAACAAGGCATTTGCGGCGACCACCGCCGCGACGGCTGAAGCCGCCGATCCGCCGAGACCCGAACCCAACGGGATCCCCTTCTCGATATGAAGCTCGATACCGAACTGTGGCTTGGCTGCCACCGCCAGTGCGATGACTGAACGACCGGCGGTATTTTTCTCCGCCTCGAGCGGAATCTCCGCCACCACGCCACTGCAACCGGTGATGCGCACACCCGGCGTCTTGCTGCGGGTCGCACGCACCCGATCTCCGAGTGCATCAACCGCGAATCCGAGAATGTCGAAGCCAATGCCGACATTACCGACTGACGCTGGCGCGAACGCCGTGGCGCTCTGACGAGTCATAAGCGTGCTCCGAGATAAGCAGACAGACGGAGCAGGTCCGCAAAGATGCCACCCGCCGTCACTTCAGGGCCCGCGCCGGGACCTTGCACAATCAGCGGATTGTTGTTGTAGCGACTGGTCGCGAAGCGCACCACGTTGTCCGTCAACGCGATGTTGGCGAAGGGATGCTTGCGATCGAGCTCGACCACACCGACCGTCGCTTTACCATCGGCTGTCAAACGACCGACGTAGCGCAGGACCTTTCCCGCAGCCGTTGCACGCTCGAAGCGGCCCTTCATGGCCGCATCATGCTGCGGCAGACGTTGCAAAAACTCATCGATGGAGCCGCGTTCTAGGCCTGCCGGCACCAAACTCTCGACCTGTACATCGGACATCTCGAGATCGAGACCCATTTCGCGCCCGAGAATGATCAACTTGCGCGCGACATCGGTGCCCGACAAATCATCGCGCGGATCCGGCTCGGTGTAGCCGCGCTGTTTCGCCTCGACGACGATATCGCTGAACTCGCGCGAACCATCGTAGACGTTGAAGAGGTACGCGAGCGTCCCGGAGAAAATACCCTCGATGCTCGTGATCTCATCACCCGTCTCGCGCAGGTCGCGCAGCGTCTGCACGACCGGCAAGCCCGCACCAACGGTCGCCTCGTAAAGGTAGTGGGTTCCACCGATGCGCCGTGCGTGCTGCAAGGCACGATAGCTCTCGAGCGGCGCGCTGTTGGCCTTCTTGTTCGGAGTGACGATGTGGATACCAGCGGCGAGCCAGTCGGCGTAGTGCTTAGCCACCTCACCGCTCGCCGTGCAATCGATGATGACGCGGTGCGGCAAGTAATCGACGCCGACATGCTCAACGAATGCCGCGAGGTCCGCCGCACGATCGGCAGCTGCGAATTCGCTCTGCCACTGCGATAGATCGACACCCTTGTCCGACAGCAGCATGCGTTTGGACGAGAGCAAGCCACGTACGCGTAGATCTAGCTTGAAATCGCGACGCAGACGCGCCGATTGCGAGGCCATCTGATCGAGCAACACCTTGCCGACCGTCCCCGGGCCGATGATGCCGACCGAGACGGTATGCGCCGAGAGATAGAAACTCGCATGCACCGCACGCAAGGCCCGCGTTGCCGCCTTTGCAGGAACGACGACGGAAATGTTGCGCTCGGAGGCACCCTGCGCGATGGCGCGAACGTTGACGCTCGCCATGCCGAGCGCATTGAACACCTTTGCCGAGATTCCCGGCATGCCGGCCATGCCATCGCCCACGACCGCGAGAATCGCCAAGTCTCGATCGACCTCGACCGATTGGATCTGACCGTCGGCGAGCTCACGTGCGAACGCCGCTCTGACGACGTCGACTGCACGATCAGCCTGTTCCTTCGGCACGGCGCAGCAGATCGAATGCTCTGAGCTGCCCTGCGAAATCAGTACCACCGAGATCGACTCTTCGCGCAGCGCTCCGAACAGGCGGTGCGCCGTACCCGGCACGCCGATCATGCCAGCGCCCTCGAGATTCACGAGCGCGATGTTCTCGATGGTGGTGATGCCCTTCACCGCCAACGCCGAGGTTGGCCGAGCACAAATCAACGTGGCGGGATGATCGGGCGCAAACGTGTTGCGGATCCAGATCGGGATCTCGCGCCCCACAGCCGGTGCCATGGTCTGCGGATGGATCACCTTGGCACCGAAGTACGCCAACTCCATCGCCTCGTTGTAGGACAACGAATCGATGACCTGCGCATCCGGCACTCGTCGCGGATCAGCCGACAGCACACCATCGACATCCGTCCAGATGTGAATCTCACGCGCATCGAGCAGAGATCCGAAGATCGACGCGGAAAAATCGCTACCGTTGCGACCGAGTGTCGTTTGGACGCCGCGAGCGTCGGCGGCGATGAAACCCGTGATGATTAGGGTGCCGTCAAACTTGGCGGGAATCGCAGCCTGGATACGACGCCTCGAATCCTCCCACTGCACCATCGGGCCAAGCGGACCCCACTCGACCACGACCACATCGCGCGCATCGAGCCAACGAACCTCACCGGCACGCTTGCCGCTGCTCGCATAAAACTCGCGAAACAACCGGGTCGACCAGATTTCGCCGTAACCGGAAACCAAGTCGGTGACATTGCGCGAGGCAGATCGCGTCAGCGAAACCGCCTGCAAGATACCTTCGAGGTCCTGCAGATCACGATCGAAGCCGGCGAGGTAGGCGTCGACAGCGGCCTTCGACAACAACGACGCCGCGATGGTCTCGTGTCGCTGACGTAAGACGACGAGCCCGTCTCGCCAAGCCGAATCGCGCTGCTCGGCTTTGGCCACGAGCGCGAGTAGGCCATCGGTCACGCCTTTGCAGGCGGACAGCACGACGCCCATTCGGGATGGAGCCCAGGCGTCAAGAATGGTGGCAACCCGACGGAAACAATCGGCGTCAGCGACGCTCGATCCGCCGAACTTGTGCACGACCCAGTCGGCGGGTGAAGAAACGGCCATGATGATGAGAAAATCCGCTGAAAAACCCCGGCAACTGTATCGGCCGGAGCCACTTACACGCAAGTTTTGGCGCGGAAATCACGCCATCCGACCGAAAGACGCGCCATGTCCTAGACTTCGCCTGTTATGGATTGGATAACCTTCTGGCCTCTGGCCCTGCTGTTGCTATCTACGGGACTTGTGGCAGGCCTCATCGCAGGGTTGCTCGGCGTCGGGGGCGGCATCGTGCTCGTACCCGTTCTCGATTTGGTGTTGCGTTATCTCGGCGTTCCGCCGGAGGGCTCGATGCATGTGGCAATCGCCACGTCGCTAGCCACCATCATCCCGACGGCAATCGCCTCAAGTCGCGCTCATGCGGCGCGGGACGGCATCGACTGGTCGCTGGTCAAGTCGTGGTTACCCGGTCTACTGCTCGGCGGCTTGGTCGGCAGCGCGCTCGCTGCTCGCGCGACAGCCCAGACCTTGGCAGGCGTCTTCGCTGTCGTAGCGATTCTGGTCGCCGTGAAAATGGTTCTGCCGTTGGACCATTGGCGGCTGCGTGATTCCGTCCCACGTGGAATCGGCGGCAATCTCATCGCCACTCTCATCAGCACGGTATCGACCATGATGGGGATCGGCGGCGGAACGCTCTCGGTTCCCGTCATGACGCTCACCGGCAGTGCCATCCATCGCGCCGTCGGCACAGCGGCGTTTTTTGGTCTAGCCCTCGCGGTGCCCGGCACCATCGGCTACCTGCTTGCAGATCCGCCGGTCGATATGCCCGGCACCACCGTGGGCCTGATCAGCCTATCGGCGCTAATTGCGATCGTGCCCACCTCTACGTGGATGGCGCCCGTCGGCGCACGTCTCGCGCATCGCCTCGATCGTCGACGCCTCTCACAGGTCTTCGGCGTGTTCCTATGTCTCGTTGCCGTTCGCATGCTCTTCAGGAGTCTCTCACCGTGACCACCCACGCCATTTCCGGGCCCTGCTTCGAAGACTTTCATCATGGCCTCGAGTTCGACGCACCAGCCGTCACCCTCGGCGCAGGGCATGCCGCTTGGCATCAAGCGCTGTTCGGCGATCGACTGCGCTTACCCCTCGATCACCATACGAGCACGGCGATCACGGGCACCTCCGCCGCCATGGTGCATCCGTTGTTGGCGATCAATATCGCCATTGGTCAGTCGACGTGGGCCTCACAGCGCGTGAAGGCCAATCTGTTTTACCGCGGCTTGATCCTGCATCGCAGCGTGCACTTCGGCGACACGCTCTACACCCGAACCAAGGTGGTAGGACTACGTCAGAACAAAACCCAAGCCAACCGGGCGGCGACGGGCATCGTGGCACTCGAGATGACGACGACGAATCAACGCGGCGAAACCGTGTTGCACTTTTGGCGGTGCCCCATGATTCCCTGCCGCGATCCGGCAGCGACCACGGGACACGCCGACGATCTCGATCGAATCGGCGCGGCAACGACGCAGGCGGATGTCATCGCTGCACTACCTAAACACTGGAATCTCGCGTCCACGCAGCACTGGTTGGGTTGGCGTCAAGACGCACTCACCATCGGCGATCACATCGTCGTTGAAGCGCGCGATACCGTCACCTGTGCACCCGAACTAGTGCGACTGTCTTTGAACATGGCCATGGCGCATACGGACTCGGCGGTTTCCTATCTCGGCGAGCGACTCGTGTTCGGTGGTCATACGATCTTCACCTGCTTCGCACAGATCACGCGTGCCCTACCGAATCTGCTGACGCTGATCGCCTGGGAAAATTGCGACCACCTCGCACCCGTCCTCGAAGGCGACCGCCTGCGTACGACGTTCGATATTCGCGATCGCATTCCCGTCGACCAAGGCGGTGCGTTGCTGCGTATCACGGCCCAGTGCTACGCCGCCCGAGGCCTGCCAGAGAGCGAAACCGCCGTACTCGATTGGACCTTCTGGGCGTTGAGCGCATGAATATGGGCCATCCGGATCAGGTCACATCAAGGCTCGTCGAACATATCGTTTCGCACCGTTACCAAAGCTTGTCGGCAAACGCCGTGGCGGCAACCTCGACTTTCGTACTCGATTCGCTTGGTGTTGCCCTCGCTGGATCGCGAGTACCGCTGGTGCCGGAGTTGATCGAGCTCGCACAGCGTTGGGGGCAGTCAAACGACTGCCGCATCTGGGGTAGCGGGCAGCGAGTTCCCGCCATCACCGCTGCCTTCGTCAACGGCTATCAAATCCATAACCAAGAATGGGACTGCGTGCATGAGCCTGCGGTCGTGCATCCGATGGCGGTGGTGCTGTCGACCTTGCTCGCCTGGTCCGAACAACAAGGCCGTATCGACGGCCAACGCTTCGTCAGTGGCTGCAACGTCGCCGTCGACGTGGCCACCACGCTCGGCCGTGCAGCACGTAACAAACTGCGATTTTTCCGGCCGGCGATGTGCGGCGCACTCGGTGCTACCGCTGGCATCGCCAACATGCTGAGTCTCGACGGTGAGACCACTCGCAGCGCACTCGGTCTTTGCTACAGCCAACTCTCCGGCACGATGCAAGCACATGTGGAGGGATCACCGATGCTGCCACTGCAAATCGGTATCAACACACGCGCGGCACTGCTCGCGATCGACTTGGCAGTTCGAGGTGTCCAGGGACCACGAGATTTCCTCGAAGGCGATTTCGGTTATTTCACCCTATTCGACTGCGAGTGGGATCCGTCCGTCTTCGATCTGCTCGGCACACGTTCTGAAACGACACAGTTGTCCCACAAACCCTTCCCGAGCGGTCGCGCCACGCATGGCGGGGTCGACGGTGCACTGACGCTGCAGGAACAACTCGGTTTCACTGTTGGCGACATCGAAGAAATCCGTGTGTATGCCCCGCCGCTCGTGGTTCAACTCGTCGATCGCCCGGCGCGCGCCGAGATGTTGCCCGCCTACGCACGACTATGCCTCCCCTACGTCGTTGCCACTGCCTTGCTCACTGGTGACGTCACGGTCGGCGACTTCGAAAGCCAAAACATGAGTTCGCCAGAGCGCCTTGCACTCGCCACTCGTATCCGCGTGCTGCGCGACGCCAATCCGTCGTTAAATGCACTAGCTCCTCAGCGCGTCGAAGTGCAACTGCGCAGCGGGCGCATAGAGGAGTTACCACTGCCTGCCGTACTTGGCGCACCGGGTAGACCCCTGACGCGCGAGCGACATCTCGCCAAGTTCCGACGGGCCGCCAGCGCCGGCCTTCAACCCATGACTCCCGAATCGATTTCGAGAGTGATCCAACTCGTCGATGACCTACCCACCATCTCCGACATGACACAACTCGTCGATGCGATGTTGTTTGAGGACGCTGCATGACTTACCCCAATTATTTCGAGTCGTTCGACTACGCCCAGATGCGCAGGGACTTCCCACTGGGTGCCGACTTCAGCGACGACTTTGCCAAGCGCTCACGCGACGAAATCCGTGCGCACCAAGATCGACTGTTCCGCCGCTGCGTACAGCGCGCGTGGGAAATCCCGTTCTATCAGCGCTTGTGGGGAGCACAGGGCTTAACCCCTCACGATGTCCAAGGACTCGACGACATCGAAAAGCTGCCGATCTTCGGCAAGTCCGATCTCATGAAAAGCCTCGCTGATCATCCGCCTTACGGCGACTATCACGGCTTCGACAAATGGGACATCGAGCAGCGGCCCGTCACCGTCATCCATACGACCAGTGGCACTACCGGGCGCCCGCAGGTCGTGCTGTTCAGCCCGAAGTCCCGCGAAGTACAGGCGTTGCTTGTCGCTCGAATCTGGCGCATGCAGGGACTGCGATCGACCGATGTGATTCACTCCGTCTACGGACACGGCATGATCAACGGCGGGCATTTCGTACGCGAAGCGGCCCTGCACTACACGAATTCACTGTTTCTCTCCGCAGGCACCGGCAAGGAAACGCGCTCGGTGACCCAGATCGAACTGATGCGTGACCTCAAGGTCACCGTGATCGTGGGCTTTGTCGATTACATCCGACAACTCTCCGAGACCGCGCGCGAGATGGGACTCGAACCAGGCCGAGATTTGCCGATTCGCGCAATATTCGGACACGTCGGACGCGAGTCGCGCAGCGCGCTCTCGCGCGCCTGGGGCGGCGCCGAAATCTTTGACTGGTACGGCGTCGCCGACACGGGCCCAATCGCGGCCGAAGGCCCCGATCGCGATGGCATGTACGTCATGGAAGATGCCCAGTATCTGGAGCTCATCGACGAGAGCACCGGCAGAACCGTCAACGGCGAGGAAGCTGGTGACATGGTGGTCACCTCGCTTTATCGCGACGATGTCTACCCCCTGATCCGCTTCAATACACACGACCTGTCGGCGTGGAAAAGCGGAACGTCCTCGCTCGGATTTCAATTGCAGCGCACCGTCGGGGTGCTAGGCCGCAGCGACAATATGGTCAAGCTTCGCGGCATCAACGTTTACCCACTCGCGCTCGCTGCGATCCTGAACGAGCGCAGCGAATTTGCAGGCGAATACATTTGCCGCGCCCGACGTGATGCGTCCGGTCGCGACAATCTCTGCGTGATCATCGAAACTCGTGGTGGTGCACACCAGGACGACGAGGTCGCCCGCGGATTTGTAAGCCTGCTCAGCCGACGTGTCGGCGTTGAAATCGAGGTGGAACTTGTCGCGCCCGGGGCGACGGCGGCTCTGACCCAAATCGAAAGTCGACAGAAACCGATACGGTTGATCGACGAGCGACCGAAGGCGAGTGCCTGAAGCGATGCCATTCGCCGACGCAGTCGACCGGCTCGAATCGGCGATCCGTAAGATCGAGCGCGATGATCTCAATGCCTGGTGTCATCTGGATTTCGAGACGGCGCGCGCATCAGCCCGTGCCAGCGACCAACGCGCAGCCAACGCGCAAAGTTTGAGCGCCATCGACGGTTGCCTCATCGGTATCAAGGCCAATGTCGCCGTCGCCGGCTGGCCTTGGGCCGGCGGCTTGCGCAGCCGACGAAACGAGCGCGCCGATAGCGATGCTGCCGTGATCCAGGCATTGCGTGCCGCCGGTGCAATTTTGGTCGGACAGACGACCATGGATGCCGGTGCACTCGGTGCCAGCGGACGCAGCATGCAAGGCGCGATTCGACATCCGCTCGATCCAACCCTCTCCGTCGGCGGCTCAAGCGGGGGTTCCGCTGCCGCTGTTGCCGCCGGCCATTGTGATGCAGCGATCGGTAGCGATACGATCGGCTCGGTTCGAATTCCCGCTGCGCTCTGCGGCATCGTCGGCTTAAAGCCCTCGCCTGGACGATTGAGCCTCCACGGCGTGCTACCGGTTCACGAGGACTTCGATCATCTCGGTCCACTGACTCGTGAGGCAACGCTCGCGCGAGAGTTGCTTCAGGTCGTCGGTGCCCTGAAGACCTCTGCGTCCGGGCTTTCGACGACGCGACTCTCGACCGCTCCGCCCTACACCGAATTACGAGGCGCGGTTGTGACATCCTTCGGCGACGTCGAATTGGACACGACCGTCGAATCGGCTTTCCGCTCGGCAATCAACCGTTATGCCGATCGATTCGCTTCGCTCGAACGACTCGAATGGACATCAGCGACCCACGAGCCGCTGTCGCTACGCAAGGTACGTCGTGCGATCTTCGCGCTGTGCGAGCACCAGATGTGGCTGGCGCATCGCGAACACCTCGACAACCACCCGGAAGACTTCGATGAACCGCTGCGTGCCATGCTCGAGTTCGGCGGTCAACTCGACGCCGTCAAGCTGCAACGTTATCGCGCGACTGTGGGTGAGTTCGTCGCGCGCTGGCGCGAAATGACGCAAGGCGTCGACATCCTCTTGCTGCCCACCTCTCCGGTGCCGGCCTTCGCCCACACGCTGCCGACACCCGACTCGTTAGCCGATCTCACCGTCATCGCGACCGCCACGGGCTCACCAGCCGCCACCATCCCCATCGCAAGCGAGGGCTTACCGGTCGGCCTGCAGATCGTCGGACAACCCGGCGCCGACGACGTTGTCATGACGCTCGCCGAAATGTTGTCAGACTGACTGAATGCTGAGGTAGTGCGCGGCGATATCGCGCCGCGTTGCAATCCAGACGCCCTCGGCGCGACTCACGTGCTGCAGAAACCGATCGAGCGCGACGATACGGCCGGGTCTGCCGATGATGCGCAGATGCACCCCGAGCGACATCATCCTTGGACGCGCGACGGACTCTGCCAGCAACCAATCGAAGGTGTCCTTAGCGTAGGTCAACCAATCGGTCGGCATGAGCGCCGGCGCATTCCACATTTTCATGTCGTTCGAATCGAGCGCATAAGGCAGCACTACCATCGGCTTGGGCAGCGATCGATCCATGAAGGGCTCGTCGCGGCTGAAGTCGTCCATGTGATAGAGGTAGCCCTCCTCACTCAACAAACGACGAGTCTCGGCGGTGTGCAGGTATCGTGACAGCCAACCGACCGGTCGCGTGCCGGTGGTTTTCGCGATGCTATCGGTCGCTTTGCGAATGAAGTCTCGCTCGACCTCCTCGCTCATGCCGAGCTGGTGAGCCCAGCGATAGCCATGCGCGCACACCTCGTGTCCTGCGCCCGCGATACCGTGAGCAACCTGCGGCGCACGCTCGAGCGCCACCGCTGCCGCGGTGAAGGTCGCGGGAAAGCCATATCGATCGAGCAAACCCAACACTCGGGGTGCGCCCTCGTTGATACCGTAGGCGTAGTTCGACTCGTTACCGAAATTGCGTACCGGCTTCTTCAGCGTGATCCCGAGCTCGTCAACGGGCTCGGGGCCACGGTCGCCGTCTTCGATGTTGAATTCGGCACCTTCTTCGACATTCACAACGAGCGAGAGCGCAAGACGCGCACCACCCGGCCAAGCGTAACTCATGTTTAGTGATACTCCTCGCCGCCCGAAACGTTCATCGCTTCACCCGTGATGTAAGCGGCCTCACCCGAGGCTAGGAACGCGCAGGCCTTGGCGATATCGTCCTGCAAACCGGGTCGACCAAGCGGGATGCGTGCACGCATGTCAGCGAGATACTTCTCTTCGCTGCGGCCGGTCGCCGCGCTGAAAAACTGGTTCTGCCAGGCACCGAGACCCGTCGTGACATGGTTTGGACAAATCGTATTGACGGTGATGCCCTGCGAGCCCAGTTCGATCGCAGCCGAGCGGGTCAGGCCCACCATACCGTGCTTCGAAGACACGTAAGCCGATGCGAACGGGAAACCCGACTTCGACGCTTGACTACCGATGTTGATGATTCGGCCGCCCTTCCCTTGGGCGATGAACTGCTTCGCTGCATGCTTGATGCCGAAAAACGCACCGCGCAAATTGACACCGAGCACGGCGTCCCAATCGGCTTGTGTCATCTCGACGATCGGTTTCATCAGATAACCGATACCCGCGTTGTTCACCATGATGTCGAGGCGTCCGTAGTGCGCCACCGTCTTTGCGACGAGTTCGGCAACCTGCGCCTCTTCGAGTACATCACACACGATACCGATCGCTTCGCCACCGGCGGCGCGGATCTCATCGACGATCTGTTGCATCTCCTTCGACGAGCCGATCGCAGTCTCCGGCATCTCAGCGCCGCGAGCAGCCCCGATGTCGCTCACGACCACCTTGCAACCTTCGGCTGCCAATCGCTTCACCATCGCTTCGCCCAGGCCCTTGGGCCGACCTGAGCCTGTGACGATCGCCACCTTGCCACGCAGATCCGGATACACGCTCATCGGCACTCCTTGTGAGAACTTCAGACTGCTAACATGATCGCATGAGCGAACTGCTGACGGACATAGTTCCCCCTATCGGTCGAGTGACCTTGAACCGACCGGACAAGCGCAATGCACTGAATTCGGCGATGTGGATGGAGCTGACCCACCTCGCGGCACGACTATCGCAAGACGACCGGCTGCGGGTGGTCTTGCTCACGGGTGCGGGTCACGAGGCCTTCAGCGCCGGCGCGGATATCATCGAGATGCGCCAAAGCCTGGCGGATCCGCCGAAAATGCAAACGATGCAACAAGCGGTGCTCGATGCCCAGGTGGCTTGGGAGCGTATCCCGATTCCCACCATCGCCATGATCCGCGGTGCCTGCACGGGCGGAGGCTGCGGACTCGCCTTGAGCTGCGATCTGCGCCTCGCAACACCCGATGCTTTTTTCGCGATTCCACCTGCCAAGCTCGGTCTCGCCTACAGTCTGGCCGACACCAAGCGACTGTACGATCTGGTCGGCCCATCGCGCACGAAGGAAATCCTGTTCACCGGCCGTCGAATCGATGCAACCGAAGCGCTGCACCTCGGCATGATCAACCGCATCATCCCGTCGGATGAACTCGAGTCCTACGCACTCGCACTCGCCGGCGACATCGCCGGTAACGCACCCAATTCGGTACGAGCGGCCAAGGCCGTGGTGAGCCTGATCAGCGCCGGCACCGATGCCGAAACTCCCGGCTCGAAGCGCTATTACGACGAGAGCTTCTCGTCGAACGAATTTCTCGAAGGGGCTCGAGCCTTCATGGAGAAGCGGTCGCCGAAGTTTTAGCGGCGTCTTTTTCTTTGAACTCATCCAGGTAGCGACGTATCACGGCCGCACTCTCGCGCGGCGCTTCCTGAACTAGCATGTGCCCGATCCCGGGCAGCACCTCGAGACGAACGTCAGGTGAGTTTTGCAGCAAGTCTCGGGTCTCATACGCCAGTGACAAGGGAACGCGCCGGTTTTTCTCGCCCCAAATCAGCAGTACCGGCACTTTGACCGAGCGGATTTTCTCCTCGACTCCGCCCGAGACGTACTGCCGTAACAACTCGATCATCGCCAACCGATTACCTTCACGACGCCACATCGAATACCACTCATCGACGACGGCATCGCTCACCCTGGTAGGGTCTCCGTAGTCGTTCTCGAGCATGAACCGCGTGAAGGCGGGCGGCGCGACGTAAGCGATGACGTTCGCAACGGTCGGAATATCGGCGCCTTGAGTCCGGCCGCGAACTCGCTTCTCCAAAGATCCGGGACTAATGAGCACCAAACGCTCAACTCGTTCGGGGTGATCGGCGGTGTAACGCATGGCAACCGTGCCGCCGATGGATGTGCCTGCGATTGTGAAGCGCCCGAGACCTCGCGAGTCGATGAACTCTTCGATTAAGTACTGAATACGCTCAAGCGTGTAGTTACCGCGAGGTTCGGGACCGGTCAGGCCGTGCGCAGGCAGATCAACCCGAATGACACGATAACCATCCTTGAGCGCACTGACCCACGGTTCCCACATGAAGAGACTCGAATAATTGGCGTGCAGCAAGAGCACGACCGGCCCCTCACCTTCGTCACGGTAGTGCAGCCGCACGCCGTCGATCTCGATGAATCGCGAGCGATCACCCGCCCAACGCGCCTCGACCTCGGCAGCTGGTCGATCGCGATAGATCCATGCGGCCCACACACCGATCAGGAGAACACCCAATAGGATGAGCGCCAGTGTGCCGAGCATCCATTTGAGTAATCTGCGGATCATGCAAGTCACCTCACCTAGGGGAGATATACTCCAGAGACTCGAATAAAAACCAACGGGGGACGACAGCGTGACTACATCCCAAACGCAGACCTATGCGAACCCGCTCTATGCTTGGTTTGTGGTGCTGGTGCTAGCGCTGGCCAACTGCGTGTCGTTCATCGACCGGTTGATCCTCTCGTTACTAGTCCAGCCGATCAAAGCAGACCTGCAGATATCCGACACCGCGTTCAGCCTACTCGCAGGGGCCGCTTTCGCGATCTTTTATTGCGGCATGGGTCTTCTCATCGCGCGTTGGGCCGATCGCTACAGCCGCAAGTGGATCATCACCACCGGCATCGTGCTCTGGTGCAGCATGACCACCTTGGCAGGTACCGCACGGTCTTACGCCCAGCTTTTTCTGTATCGAATCGGCGTCGGTGTGGGCGAAGCCACCCTTTCGCCGTCCGCCTATTCCATGCTCGCTGGCTACTTCCCGC
>JACCDG011268535.1_pt1 | contig 34846 bp, 40 predicted proteins | sample 7442471 | NCBI WGS metagenome assembly JACCDG01 (sample SAMN15323444, study PRJNA562643) | freshwater metagenome | isolation source: river surface water | place: USA:Blue River Watershed | collected 2017-08-17 | reverse complement strand
ACAATGATTCACTCAGAAGAAAGAGAAAACCAATGACTGATACAATCCTTGATCTTGTTCGCGCCCTGCCCGCTAGCGAGCCAGCATTGCGCGCCCGCAAGGACGAATTCAATCACGCAGTATGGGAAGCCATCGGCGCGCCGTCGCCGGAGCTAGCGCCGTTCGATTATATGGATGACGTTTACCGCGCGAAGGCGGCGACGGATGCGCTTCGGGTGCGTGGCTATTCGATGCGGCTAATGGAGGTCTACAATGGCATTGATCACTTGATCCGATGCCGCTTTTATTCTCCAAGATGGAAGCAGGTTGAGGCGGACGCATCTACGGAAGAGTTATCACGATCCGCCGCCGCACTGCTGGCGAGCGCGGGAGGGGAAGACAGCACGGCGGATATGTATAAGGCAGCAAATGAAACCAATTTGCAAGGCGGAAACTAAATGGTTTTACTGGCGGCGTGAGTCTTATCTTGGGCCGATGTCACCTAAGTTTCGCCGGTACTGCAAGCGATTTATGCGGCGGATGCGGAGACGGTTCTTGAATAGTAGTGAGTAGCTTTGCGCAACAAAACAGGAATTTCAAGGAGGCAATACAACGTATGACAAGTCGAGACTTTTGCTACTGGCTGCAAGGCTGGTTTGAGATCAACGAAACGATTGACCATCGGGCAGGCGCGACGCCGGAAACTTTGGCAGTGATTAAAAATCACCTCGCCCTCGTCTTTGCCCACGAGATTGACCCGCAGCACGCACAAACAGTTCCGGCACAGGCAGCACAGGCAATCCACGATCACGGCACAGCAGACTGGCCACCAAGTGAGCACGACATGCTGATTCGCTGCTAACCCCCGCTGCCCCACCCCGCCGCACGGTGGCAGGCTGGCAATGATTCACTTTTGAAGGAAGATTTATGACTGAATTTGAAACCGGAGACATGAGAATTCTGGAACTTGAGCCGAGCATTAAGCTCGTGCGCGGCCTGTGCGAGTTCGATGGGGCCTATTATCGTCGCTGGCTGCAAGCGTATGAGCGAAACGGCCAATGGTATGGCGTTGACACCGGCAAACGAATTGACGGAGTGGATAGAGTGCTAACCACGACGCAGTTGGACGCTATGACTTATCGCATCCAGTGAACAGTACAGAGCTACCCCCCGCCCCGGCGCGAATGGAAAAATCAGGAATAAGTAAAGGAGGAATCAATGAACAGCAACGGACTTGAAATTAAAGTAATCGCCCCAAGACGTGGCATCAAATACAGCCCCAATCTCTACAAGTGGCTCACTGATCCAAGACGCCCTTACCGCGCCTCTGAATCCCTTGTGTTTGAGGATAGCAACGGCTTGCAGTGGATTGGCAGACTTGAAGATCGCGCTATCATTGGCGAGCGCTTGATTGCCGTACTTTGCCAGGGGCGATCAGCTATCAGTAAATTTTGGATGGGAGTTGAAGGGCTGGTCGAAGTGAAAGGATTCTGGGAGCAGTATGTGCAAAAAGGACGATGCGCGATTGACCCGCAACACCTGATGTACTTTGTAGGCAACGAAACCCGCTGGCAGCAAGAGGGCGATTCGCGGCTGTGCCTCTGGTGCGGGCAACGGCAAGAACTGGCGCGTTGGACGGAGACTGTAGAGCGTCAGGAATGGCGCGCTGTGTAATAGCCGTTCGCCCCGGCGCACGGTGGCAGGCAGGCAGACAAGGAAGAATAAGATGACCGATGAAGAAATTGACAAACTTGAATCAGGTATAGCGACAGATGCCGCCATTGCCGAAGCATTCTACGGCTGGATTGCGGAAGCATGGACCGACACCTTTGACGGTCAGCAGTATTCGCATAAGTTCCAGTCACCGGACGGCGTTTTTCGCTGGGCAAACCCGGAGCCGTTTTCGACGGAAATCTCGGCGACGATGCAGCTAGTGGAGGACAAATTGCGCGCTCAGTGGTGCGTGACCTTGCGCACCGTCGAAGACGAAAGCGCGAATAAATGGCGTTGCTCGCTTGCGCCGCTGCATTCAACTCGGCACGAAGTTGCCAGTGCGCGAGGGTGGGCGGAGGCTGCGCCGTTGGCGATTTGCAAGGCGGCATTGAAGGGGGCGAGGGCGTAAAGTGAAGATTGACCGCCGCCCCGGCGCACGGCGGCATCAATAAGGAGAATGCGATGGAAGCTGAAATAATCTGGCGCGGCGTGCGCTACTGGGTATCTCATCCGAAGGATGGCCAGCACCTCGGCTGGAATAACTGGTTTATACCGTACACGATAATTAAGAAAACAGCGAAGCGCGTCACCCTGCGCGGCGACTTGGCTGCGTTCAGGGCGTTCGGCGATGCGACCGGGTATGGCGTGGACAAAGCAGACATCGAAATTGACCGTGCCAAGCTTGAGACGCAGGCCAAAATCTATCATTCCCGCATCCACGAATATTTCTACAAAACGAAGCCTGCGGTTGATCCTGAGCGACCGCCGAGTGAGTCGTTCTGGCGGGCAGGCTTTCGCATTACCGACGCAAGCCCGCTTTCAGTGCTCGGACTGTCACACGGTGCGACGAAGGCCGACATCAAACGCGCCTACAAGCGTCTGGCGCGCAAGGCGCATCCCGACGGCGGCGGTTCGCACGAGGCGTTCTTGAAACTAAACCAAGCGTTTAAGCAGGCGATGGCGCAGGCTGGCTTTGCAGTCTAGCACTCCGCGTCCAGCTAGCTGCGCGACAAGGCTAATTGATCCTTAGGGCAACTTCACCTTTCACTGCCGCACTTGCCGCACGCCGCTGACCGTCCGCGCTGCCAGCGTGGCGGAAGCGGAACAGCGCCTGCCGCTGGCGGGTTGGCAGCGGGTGAACGGGTACGGCTGGGTCTGCGGAGCGTGCAGGTCGTGATAAGATATTCTTGCAGGGGTAGTTTGAGCCAACGGGCGAAACGCCGGGGTCCAACCCGGAGACGCGGGTAAAACGTTAAATCCCGCCCCCTGCTCCACTTCCTTCCGCGCGCCAAGGAGGCGTGATGATTGAGGCATTTGTGAGTGAAGACAAGCGAGCCATTGTTTGCAATTACATCGCTGACACCAGCCCCGTCAGCAAAGGATCGCTGTGTTATGTGACGCGAAGCCCTGGCTTGCCTGAATTTTAAGCCGCCCTGCCCCGCCCCCACCATCCGCTACAGCTTCGGTAGCGGCTTCCCTGCTATCGTCGCATCCAGGCAGGCAACGCTATATTTCGCTCGGTTGATCGTCGCCGTATCCGCCGGAAACTTGCGCGCGTACACGTCCAGGCCGGCGGCAACAGCGCGCGCGGCGATTGTCAGAATGATGAAAAACGGATTCATAAAATCACCTTACCACGTACCCGTACTTTAGCAGCGTCGCCGTAATCTGATGACACAAACTGCCCAGCGCATAGGCAATTCGCTCCTCCCCCTCACTCTTCCTATCCGTGCCGTTGAAAATCGCCGTGCCGTCAATTCCCTTCCAGCGCGCAAAGACCAATGCCGCGTGGGCGCATTCGTGGCTGATGAAATCGGCGCTCAGTTCCCGCTTGGCAAAGTGAATCTCGCCAAGCAATCCCTTTGGCACGATCCCCACATGGTATTGCGTGTAATCCAGCGTCACAGCGTGAGCGCGGCGCGGGTTGATGTCCGTCACTTCGCGGATATACCGGCGCATCTGCCCCAGGTACGGCCACACGTAGCAGTGGAAATAGTCGGCGCGCGTTTCCGGTTCGACGCGGAAATGGAGCACGTTGGGCGGGAAGGGATAGGCGCGCTTCATTATTCCTGCACTCCATTGACGATAATCGGCGCGCTGATCGTGAATCCATATTTGGAATCCACTAGATGAAACGACTGCAACGGCTCTTCCGGCGACGCGCCAATCCTGAGCGCGTAAGCGTTGATACCGATTAAACTGCCGTTCCCGGCGAAGCGATGCACGCGGGAATACGGCATGAGCTGGTGGAAATGGCCAAACAGGTCCGCATCCGCCCATTGCTGCTGATTGCTTCGGGCAATGAATTTCAACACAGGAATCGTTAAACCGCCGATGCCGCCGCCGTATTTCATCGCATCCCCGTGATGAAAGCGCAGCCATTTGTTGAAGGCTTTGATGTAATTGAAATAACCGTCCGCAATCTGGAATTTCACCACTTCATCGCCTTCAAACATAAAGGCGAGATCGTGAAACATCATCCATTCCAGATTGTTTTTGTGGCCGGTGGAAAAGCGCGGCTTGTGCGTCATTCTGCCGTGGTTGCCATAGCTTGTGACGACCTGAATCCGCTTAAATTCGCCGTCTTCTTTCCATAGTTTCAGCCCGCCAAGGATAAGTTGCTTGGCAAACCGAATCGCCTCTGTTGGCGCGAGATAGTTCGATTCTTCCAGCTCCTCATGCAAATAATTGCTGATCATATCGCCGCCTAGATGCCAGATGAGCGTGTCTATGTGCGCGCTTTGCCGTTCCTTGCGCACCAGCTTCAAAACATTGCGGAAATAATTGGCAGCGCGGCGTTGGGCAATGTCGGGGTTATAGGTGTTCAGCCCGTTCACAGTGGACGGATCAACGCGCTCTTCGACGTGCCAATCCGACGCCTGCACAATGGCGATGGCTTGATTGGTTTCAATGGACGGATCGGCGGGAATCTCAATCGGCGCGACCGGCTCTTTCACGGCAATGGCGGCGTCGAAACGCGCTTCAGCTTCGTGGAGTTCGTCCAGCGCGGCATCGTATCGCCGCTTCAAGTCGCGCAATTCAGCGGCGGCCTTGCGGCTCGAAAGATCGTCTCGAAACGTGACCGGCTCCGGCTCTGCTTCCGGCTCCACGACCGGCGGCACGACAATCACAGGCGGCGTCTCTTCGCCCGGCGGCCCGCCCTCGGCTATCATCTGCTCAACTGCGCGCCGGAGCGGTTGCCGGTGATGCTCCAGCACGCGCCCCAACTCCGACCAGTTGACCGGGCCGCGCTGGGCAATCTGCTGGTACGCATCCCAGATGCGGCGGCGTTCGGCGGGCGTATAACTGCTGCCGCGCGTTGGTTTTCTCGTCTGGCTCAATAATAACTCCCTTCTGAGTCAGGCGGCGTGGCACCATGCCGCGTTGTCAGTGATCAGTCAGTTGTCAACTCGCTCGCCCCTGCCGCGACTAAACCAAACGCGGGCCGTTTCCCGCAGCACACTGGCGGCAGCGGGCGACATGTTCGGCTGGCGCGCCAGCCACTCGGCAAAATCGCGCTCGAAATCCACCCGCACCCGTGCGCGGCGGCTGTCAATTGCGTCTTGTTCGGCCTGCGTCAGTGTGATCACCTTATCCGGGCATCCGTTCTGCACACACGGCGGACAGACGACGGGGGCGGTGCGGGTGATCTTTCGCTTCGCCTTGCGCACGGGCTTTCGTTTGCGCGCCTCGGCAGGAAGGGGGAGGAGGGAGAGGAGGAGAATTGTAAGGACGAAGTACTTCATAGATTAGCTTCTCAAAACCACATGCGCCGGCGGTTCATATCCGTCCGGCAAATCCCCGCGACGCACACCAGGCATGGGACGCCCGCGCCCGGCTTCGTTCCACCATTCGGGGATTGGAATTCCCAACCGCAGGCACTCTGATTCGAGCGTTCCCGCCGTGTCGAAAACGACGTAATCGGCGGGGGTGAGATTGAGCGGTTTTTCAATTTGTTTGTCGCGGTTCATCATTACCCCTCAATCACGCGAAACGCATAGCTGATGGCATTCGAGCCATAGCCCACCACGCGAATATCCGAATCTATAAACACCACCCTGCGAACGCTGCGAATTTTGTCTTCGTAGATCAATCTCAGCCCAGGGTAATGCTCATCCCAAAACGCCTGCGCGGCGTTGTATTCCGCCAAGCTGCGGTCACGGAAGTTCAACTCAAACGGCTCAAACGCCTCGTCGTTGTAATCCTTCACGCGCGCTGACCGGCTTCGATCCTCTGCCCGGCTCACCAGCACCGTTTTGCGCCGCTCCCAGTTCACGTCACGCTGCGGGTCATAGGGGAAATGTTTCAGCACTAGGATTTCCGCTGTCACCGTGTAGGTTCCATTGGTCGCCGTGACCAGTGCAGTGAGTTGCGATTGATTCGGCGCAGTCCATGTGACCGTGCTGCCCGTTGTCGCGCTGAGCGTGCCGAGGTCTTTTGTCCAGTTGATCGTGCCGCTCATGTTGGTGGTCAGGGTCAGCACCTCGCCAAGCTTCGCGGCAGTAGTGGCCACGCTTGTGCTGGTCGTGATGGTCATCACCGCCGGAACGGTCACGGTGACGCTGACTTCCTGATCCCCGTAGGCCGCAACGAGCACGGATGCCCCCGGCGCAGTGGCTGCGGTGTATTCGCCGTTGGCAAAGCTGCCGCCGCCGCTCGCAACCGACCAGGTGACAATCTTGCTTTGTGCGTCGTCGTAATTGGTCTTGAAGCGGTACTTTTCGCCCGGCTGAAGCGTGACACTGGTTAAACCGAGGACGCTCAGCGGCGGGATGATGACCGTGGCAGTGTAGGATTGAAGCGCTTCGTCACCGATTACAGCAGTAAGCGTGAAAACCCCCGGCTGATTGCCCGCCGTGTAGCGCACCTGCCAAGTGTCAGTTGAATCGTTCAACGTGCCGCCCGTGGCGGTCCAGTTTGTGTCGGAAGAATCCGAGGGCAAAATATCCCATGTCCCGGTAAATGTCGGCGGACTGATAATGGCAGGCGTGACGGCAAACGTGCCATCGCCAAACACGCTGGCGCGAAGCGGATATTCCGTTGCAGTGGTGACTTCGTAGGTGGTTTCGGTCACGCCGTTGATGGCGAGCCGAAAAATATTCCCGCTGACTTCCAGGTAGTACGTGTCGCCGCTGGCAATCGTGTGACTCACGGTGTCAATCGTAGAACCGCCTTCATCTTTCACCACGGTCGAAGTTGGCCCGGCGTGTACAAAAATTCCATGTGTGGGCAAGCGCGTACCCACGCCGAAAAGATAAAACTGAATCGTCGCGCCGCTGGACGGGATCATTGCTGGGGAAATCGTCCACTGCACGCCAGCAATTCCCGCGTGTACGCGCGGCTCAATTGCTGCGCCGAACAAGCCGGTGGTGATGCGCTCCAGTGATTGGTCGTCCGTGTTTAGTGTCACATTCGTCAGCGTCCGCCACACCACCGGCGGCGGCGTTGAGCGCACGGTGAACGTTTGCATATCGCCCGGCAAAACGGTGATCAATTGCGGATAAATATCGGTCGGCATAACAGTGCTCCTTCTCGGCGGTTGCGGTCGCTCGTTTAGCCACGGACGCCACTGCGCAAACGCGCAGGACGTGAAGCCGAGCAGAAAAATCGCAGTTAAAAGTGTTTTTCTCATGGTTCTAAAGCCTCCTGGATTGGTTTGTGCGCCGTGTCTGAATAAAGCTCGTCGCGCAAAACCAACAGGGTAAAATCAACCTCATCAGCGGTCTTCTCTCCGCTGTCCGGCGACGCGCTCAGTACTAGGCATTTTTGATACGTGTAGCCCAACACCGGGTGAGTAACCGTGACGTAATCGCCCGGCAAGACGTGCATGCTCGTGCCGTCGCCGCGCAGATTCACAGTGAACGGGTTGTCGGATTCGATGCGAAGCTGCCGCTCCAGCAGCCTGAACGCCTGGCTGTAGTTCATATTCGGGAACTGCCGCTCGCTCTTCACGATTCCCACTTTGGCAATCAGTTCGGGCCGCTTGGCCACAACGGATACTTCGGCCAAATAGGGGTCGTCCAGATCACGGAACTTGGCCACCAGGTAATTGGGGCGGGAACGAATATCGGACGGCGATTGGCTCACGCTGCCCGCAACAATATTGCTGCGCGTGCGCGCCGTTGGGTCGTAGTGGAAATGATGAACCGGATCGTGGGGCGCGGGCGTAACGAATTGGAACTGCTCGCCGTCGTCCTGCCAAAACGCGCCGGATGATGCGGTGATTTGATCAAGGGCGCTGGCCAGATCAACCTCGCCAGTGAAGACGACATGGGATTCAAAGCGCGGAATATCCACAACGTCCGTGCCATTGTCCCAGCTAATTTCCTCCGCGTTGTAGGCGCGCCATTCGGCATAGGATGCCCAGTTCACGCGGGCGCGAAACAGGCTGAAAGCGAGGTCAAGATCGTCTTCGTATCGCTGCTCATAAAACGCCCGAATGCGGTCGGCGGCGTGGTCGGCGGCATTGGTTGAGTAAATAAACTCAACCTCATTTCCGTGCTCATCGTAGCGCCATGTCTTTTTACACTTCGCCCGCCAGACGAACTTATCGGGCCGATCTTCGGTGCTGAACCGTTCCGGCAGTTTGACCGCCACGTAGGCTGTGCCGGAATAGGCGATGCCAGACGGCAGAAACGGATTCACCGGTTGCGTTGCGTCGTTGATTGCTGTGCTGATCGTGCCGGGATAGAACAACCAGCCCGGACCAGATGCGACGGATTCGTCAATCTCTTCGCCCGCGTACCAAGCGGTGACAACAGAATCCCAAACGCCCTCGCCGCTCGCTTGGACGAAGATCGAAGACGGCGGCGGGCCAACGTTGTACTTCGTGGCAATCAAATGGCCTTTAACGAGGTGCTCACCAAATGCGGTGGCAAGCTGGCCATCAGGACCATTGATCAATTCGTCCAGCGCGGGCGCGGTGGCCGTGGCCGAATCGCCGCTGCCCGTTGAGCCGTTGCCCGTGCCGGAATCGCCGCCCGAAACTTCGGCCAGTTTGTCGAAGAGGTCGGTAAAACTCATGCCAGCACCTCGATTGTTGCAGAATCAGTTTGAAAATAATTGTCCGCATCGCTCGCGCTGAATTGCGCGGTGACGTCCAGCGCGCGCGAAACAGTGGTATTGATCGTCGTTGAATTCGTCACCACATTGGGCATATAAACCACGCCGCTGGAGTCGGTGATCAGCCACACCAGCCGCCAGTAAATCACCCCGCTGCTGCCGGTGGTATTCAGCGCGCCGAATGCTTCCAAGTCCCACGCCTGATCAACCAGCCCGTCCGGCAGAGTGAAAACCGCCGTAACCATGGTTGTGCCACCAGTTCTGACGCGCATAGTGAGAGTGCCGGCGCTGCTGGCCTTTGTGCCGAACAAGCCGCCCGCCGTGATGCGAATTTGCGTTCCGGCAACCAGCCGATCCGCCGCAATTGTTTTCGTTCCCACGCCGGTGTCGGCAATCACGCTGGTTGCGGCGGAGGTGGTGTCGAAACTGCTCTGCGCGCTGCTGCGCCACATCGTCGCGCTGAGGTCTTCGGTCTGGCCGGAGATTCGGGCAGAAATGGCGTTGCGCGTGCTGCTGCGCCAAAAATCGCTATTCGTTGGCGAGCCGGGATCGGAGCGCGGGGCGAGAAAGAAGGTTCCGGCAAGGTACAGGTCATTTACCGGCAGAGACGCGGAGCCGACGTTGTATGTCGTTGCACTGCCCGGCACAAGATGCCCGCTTGTGTTGATTGTCCAGCATTCGGAACCGTTCTGATAAAGCCCGAACGGGTGATTCGTCATTGTGCCAACAAACGCCCGATCCGGCGCACCGGCCAACGTGCCAAGCCGCGCCGTAATCGTGTTGGCCGTATCGCTCACCAGCAGATGCGGATTCGTCGCGCTGCGCAATTCCAGCACCGGATCGGACGCGCCAAGAACGCCGGTAAATCGCGCCGCGCCGCTTGCCACTTCCAGCGCATAGGAAGAACTACCCGCCGTATTGATGCCCACATTACCAGTAAATGTGTGGTTCGTGCCAAGTAAGAGCCGTTGCGTGCCGCTGACCGTTGCTGCAAGATTCGCGCCGCTGGACGGGAAGTAAATGCCCGTGCCGTTTGTGTCGGTGCTGGCAAGCGTGGGCCGCGAGTTGCTTCCGGCTTGCAGAAGGATACGCGCAGCGTCGCCCGTAAACGACGTGCTGCCGGTCAGGTCGCTGACCAGGGCAGAGGCTTCAAGTGCGGTAATCTTGGCCCGACTCAGCAATAAGGCGTAATTTGTTGAACCCGCGACCAGATTGGCGGTCAGTGCTGGAAGCGTGGTTGCGCCGCCGACGTTCGTGTCATAGTAGCTGGTAGTGTCTGTGTGTCCGAGTTGTAAGAACGGCGCACCGCTGGAATGCACCGCGTAGCCACTTGACCAGCTTGCGCCCTTCGTATTGATTGAACTCGCGGCGTCAAAAATGCCCGTTGCGCTGGTCCCGACAAACTCATATTCCAGCGCCTTCACCGTACCTGACGCGGGCGCAAGAATCGCCGTGCTAAAGAAATTCGCAAAACTGCCGGTTTTGAAGCGTATGCCGCGATTGGTGAAGTCCTCCAGATTGCAGCCGATCAGCGTGGCGCGGGTGTATGTTTCCACGCCGTCGTCGCCGGTGTTCTGCCCAAACACGCCCCAATCCGCCGTCGTTCCGCTGTCAATGCCGTTGCAACCAATCAGCGTGTAATCGCCGTAACGCAGCCGGTACGCGGCTTTATTTGTCGCGACGTTGTGAACGTAGCACCGGCTGAGCGTGGTTGTATTGCCGCTCACCACGTCAATCGCATGGTCGCCGCAATCCGACACGTCAACGCCCTCAAGCAATTGCGTAAAGCAATCATTAGTAATGTAGACGCCCTTGCCGCCGCAGTCGCGCACATGAACATTGCGCAGCGTCAGATTGAACAATCCGCTGCTGCCGTGGACGTAAATGCCGTGATTGTTGCTGCCCGTGGCTGCGCCTTCGATGCTGAGGTTTTCAATTGTTATGGTGTGCGATGCCGCCGCCGCTGCGTCAATATTCAGCACGGCCTTCGTACTGTCGCCGCTTTTAAGAATTGACCGATTCGGCCCGTCACCGAAAATGCTCAGGCTGTTCAGGTTGGTGAAGACCGCTTCGTCAACCAGATACGTCCCGGCGGGAAAATACAGTGACCGGCCCGTGGTGTTGGCGGCGCTGATTGCCGCGGCGACCTCAGTCGTTGCGTCTGTGCTGCCGTCGCTTGGTGCGCTGTAGTCAGTGATGACATGGATGGCATATTCGCGCCCCGCCCCTGCCAGATTCACCACCGTTCGGTCATTCACCGAATCATCCGAAATCGGCGCGCCAAGAAACTGGATAGACGTTCGCTGCTGATAGGTTGCGGAGTCATCCTTCACCAACTGATTTACCGCCGGAACCGCCAGCCCCACCGCGCCTGCAACCGATGCCTGACTCTTAATATAAGCAAACCCACCAAACCGCGCCCGGTTGTTCGTCCCACTGTGACGCGCTGAACACCCATCCGCGTGGTCAAGCAAATAGTTGCACGTCAGGAAATCGCTCGTACTGCCGCACTGCGGCCCCTTGTAGCCGCCAATCACTTCCCAGCGGCAATTCCTCACCACTGGTTGCGCCGCCCCGACGTTCAGTGCCGCATAGGCATCGCTCACCAGGGCGAGGCGCGCCGTGTTCTCGTTCACGTCCACGCCCACCACTGCGCCAGTCAGAAGGTACTTGTGGAAAATCGCCTCGCTGCCAATGTCGCGCCAGTAGCGGCCAAATCTCACCCGCGCGCCGTAGAACGATTCGCTGGCGTTGATCAGTTCGATCCCCAGCACCGTGTCAACGTTTTGCAAATCCACGGTTACACGGTCGGCGGCGCGTGTGAGCGATTGCTTCATCGCAGACGTGTCGCGCAATTGCGCCGAGTGCTTCACACCGCCGACCGTGACGGGCGCGGTGGCGAAGTAGAGCGTGCGTGCGCCGGTTGCACTGTCGGGCAGCGTGAGTTCAAGCGTGGAGTGCGTTTCAAGCGTGCCGTGCTTGAGCGCTTCGGCCAGTCCGGTTGGGAAAATACGTGGCATAGGTTCGCGGTGGCGAACCGGAGGTGTGGTTATTCGGTGTGGTGGCAGGGGGAGTATAGCACGGCGGAAAATAATTTCAGGTTTTAATGATTTTCCCCTTGCATTCAAATAGCTAGTTGAGTATATTCCGTCTCGCCCCAGAAAACAAAAAGGAGATTACGAAAATGGAAAATACACTGGAAAACGCAAAAACAGCAGCACTCGCACAGGCAGCGGAAACCGACGCCCTGGCCTACGTTGTCGCCGTCGCGGGCGGCTTCGTGGTAATGACCGGCGCCGACGTACTCGCCGCCGACGCAAGCGAGGCAATCCACGGCTACGCCGATCCGGGCAATGACAGCATCTACCACCACCGCCCGGCGCATTACGTCACCCGCGCGGAACTGACGCAGGATTGCTCGGAACGGGTGAGCGGTCACACGATGCGGATGGCCGCGTAAATGATCATCAGCCCGGCGGCTGCTGACCGCCGGGCATTCCTTCGGAGCGAGCACATGAGGGCAAATTACAGCGGCGACACAATGACCCAGCGCAAAGCGTCATTCACCGACGACGAGTGGGCGGCAATCCTGGCGCTGTCGGGCCTGCCGCTCACGCGGCCCACCAAGCGGAAAGCAGACGCGCCCGTGCCAGATGGTGAGCATATACGCGCTGCCTTTCGCGCCCTGGCGGCGCTGGCTGGCCGGGATGACCTGGGCGGGATGTTCGCACCGCGCACGGCGGGCGGCATTCGTCCGGGTGGGTTTGGGTCAGCACAAAAGCAAAAGAGCGGCGAGGGGTGATTCCCCGCCGCTCCCCCTCCGACTCGCATGTGCCACCACACGATCTCGGAAAGAAACCTCTACCGCGCCACTCGGTTTCGCCGTCCGGCACGCTGCGCATTCGCCAGAATTTGCTGACCATCATCGGATTCGGCGGCAACCGCCAACAGGTCAATCGAATCATCGCGACTCATCGAGTTGGTCACATACACATTGATCACCGTGGGACGCCCACCACTACTTCCTGACGGTTGCACAACTCCACCAAACTGGAACGCCTGCCCGCCGTCGCTGGTGGCCAGCCCCGCTCCCGGCACACCCGCTGCGGCGAATACTTCCGGCCCGGCCATTGCGGCAATGCTGCGTTGCTGCTGAACTGTGAGAACCATTTCCCTTGGACTTAGCCAACTCAGCACCGTATCCGCCCCAGTCGGCATTCCCGGCACAATCCCACCGAGTGCGAATTCCGGCACCAGCCGGAGCGCGGTCTTGCTCCGCAGCTTTTGCGCTTCGATCTCCGGCCCTACTTCGTCCTCGAATAGTTTTTTCAGGTCGGCGGTTTGGTTCTTTAGCCGGGATTCGCGCACACTCTTCGTCTTCAGCGTGTTGATCTGCTGAATGAAGGTTTGAAGGATTTCGTTATTGAACACGCTGCGCGCCTGTGCGCCGTCAATCTGGTCGCTGGAAACTTGCTTGCGCAGGTCACGAATTGAATCAATCGCGTCCTGGAGAAAATCGCCGCTGCTGGCTTCGTCGCGCCGACGTTGGCGAGCACGCCCCAGCAGGAAGATGGCTGGAAGCGCGAGGCCCGCTGCAATTGCAGTGATGGGATTCGAGAATAAGGGCGCGAGGAAGCCTAGGCCGCTGAGTAGCCCACCTGTGCCAATAATCGCGGGCGCGGCAGTCAATCCCACACCGAGCAAGCCGCCCGCTGCGCCACCGAGGATTTTTGTCAGCGTGTCGGTCCCAAGGCCGGAACCAAGACTGACACCGAGCAGCGGAAGCAAGCCAGCCAGCGCGCCGCCGCTACCTGCGGTTTTGCCGAATCCGATTCCGCTGAACAGCGATGACAGGCCATTCAGATTACCGACCTTTCCAAGCCCGCTGGCGCGCAGTTCGCCAGCGCCGGGACCGCGAAGGCCAGGGATCGCAAACTGACTGATTCCAGGCAAGCCGCCGAAGCCGGGTAGGCTAACCGATGCGGGCGCAGAAAGCGGGCTGCTGGGGCCGAGAAGGGCTTGCGCGAGACTACCAATCCCGTTACCGCCGCTTGATCCAAGAACGCCGCCTGCGCCACTTCCACCGGCAAAGCCGGGAGTGAAAACTGATGCGACGCTGGCGAGGTTTGCCTGTTGAGCGCTGCTCTGACTTGCACCGCCGATGTTCAGGAATTTGCCGAGAATGCTGCTGACATTGAATCCACTCCCGCCGCCTGCTGGCGCGCTTCCGCCCCCGCCCGGATTGCCCAGGCCGAACAACTGGCTGATCACCTTCCTTGTCAGGGATTTCAAAATATCCCCCACCAGGTCCTTGAAGAAGCCGAACTTCTGCGTTAGCCGGTCAATTCCGCCATCCAGCACGCCGAGGAATTTGTCCTTGAAATTGCTCCCGATTCGCTCAAATGCCTCTGCCGTCGTTTCCGCCTCGCTGCGCAGTCCTTTGAAAAACGCCTGGGCGGGTGTGAGTTGCTGGCCAAACGTGGCGAGTTTTTGAATCTCAAGATTCAGCCGCGCGAGTTTTTCCGGGTCGGTTTCGAGTGCTTTTTGCGCCTCCAACGAACTGATCAGCACGTCGCGCAGTTGCCGCTGGATTGCAAGCGTGGCCTCTTTGCCCTGGGCTTCGCTGATCACGCCCTGGCTGATGGCCTGTTGGATTTGCAATTCTTGTTGCTGAACGGCGAGGTCAGCGAGGCGAGCGTTGCTTTCTTGCTCCTGCGCACGACGAATCTGCTCCCGTGCCGCCTCAACGATTGGATTCTTGTTGGGTTTGATCAGGTCGGTCGGCAATTGCCCTTCGATTACCCGGTTGCCCAATGCCTCAGATTGCTTTATCAACCGTTGAGTTTCTTCCAGCAGCGCATCTCTTTGCGCCTTCAACCCCTTGTCAAATTCGCGGACGTTTTCGCGTTCCGCATCTGTCAGCGACCGAACGAGAACTTCGCGGTCTGCCGTCAGCCTATTTACCTGCTCTTGAAGTCGTATCCGTTCCGGCGTGTTGACCTTTGCGGCGTTGAGCGCCTTATTCTCTGCCGCAATTTCCGCATCAATTAGGCTAATTTGCCCGTTGATATTCGCTTGCGTAAGGCGAAGCTTTTCATCGTAATAGCCGCGCAGCGTTACCGTAGCCTTCGCGAACCCGTCCGCCGTCAAAAGCGCGGCGGTATCGAATTGCTCTTGCAAAAGTTTTAATTGCCGTTCGTTGGAATCCCGTTGAAGGCGCTCGGATTCTTTCAGGAATGAGAGTTCGGATTTTAGTTGGGCATCGCGCAGTTGGCGCGCCTTGGATTCGGCGGAGCCACCGCCGCCGCCCGATCCGGGAGGCGGTGGTTTTGGAGGATTCAGGAAGCCCGTAGGAATTTCCGGCCCGATAAAATTGTTGGCCGCTGATACCCTGCTTTCCAGTTCCTGCTCGATCTGAATTGCCCGTGCCGCGTCCGCATTGATCGCGCGAACGTCGCTTCTGGCCTTATCCCGTCCAGCAAAGTTATTTCGCAACTCGTTCGCTGTCGAAATCACCCCGCGCACCAGTGCTACGGTGGACGGAAAAAGCCCTGTAATCGCGTCCTTAATGCCTGTCACCAGGCTTGTGCCGAGCGTTTCGCCAACCGACTTGGCAATGCCGCTGATGTCCAAAAGCCGCTTGATTCCCGCAACCACGATGTCATAAAGCGCCAGCAGTGCGCGGTTTGGAATTAAGACGATGAATTCCCACGCCTGCCGCCACGCCTCGGTGATTCGCTGCCCGAAGGTTTCAAAGTCGCCACGAATCAGCGCCAGCAAGGCGCGAATCAGCGGCCCGATCACGTCTCCCGCTTCGCGCGTAACGGTTTTGATCACCTCCCACGCATTGCGGTAAATCGTGCCAATCGTGCCGGACCATGTTTCAAACAATACTTGGATCACCTCAAGAATCGGCTTGATAATCGCGAGCAAATCCGGCGCGATTTCGTTCCAAAACGCGCGCAATTCGGCAAACTGTGCGGAAATTTCCGTCACCACGTCGCGCGTCAGGTCGCGAATCCCGCCGAAATTCGTTGCCCAGGCTGCGCCCAGCGCGCCAAGCGCGGCGATGATTGGCAGGATGATTGGCGCCAGCGTGGCAAGTAGCCCGGCAATGCCCGCCGTTCCGCCCGTGCCCGCAATCACCGTGACGATATTTCCAAATGCTCCAAATGCCTGAATCAGCCCGCCAATGGCGATAATGAGCGGCCCGGTGGCGGCGATGATCGCGGTAAAAACCAGAATCAATTGCTTTGCGCTGTCGGGCAGGGCGGCAAACGCCTGGCTGAGCTTTTCAATAATCGGCACCGCCCGTTCCACCAGCGGCTGAAGCGCTTCAATCAGCGCCAACCCCAGCGGACGAAATGCCACAATTACCCGGTCACGCAATTTCTCGAACTGCGTTCCGATGGATTCGGTTACGCCGGCGAGTTTGCTGTTGCTGGCTGCGGCTTGCGCAAACGCGGCGAAAAACTCTTCCGTGGTATCAATGCCCAGCTTTTTGGCGCTTTCGCGAATCGCGGCGGCGTTCGTGGCATTGTCCACGTTGAAGATTTGCTTGATCAGTTCGCCCGCAAGCGGCGATTGCCCCACCAGTTCCTTCAGGTCGGTGCGCTCAAATCCCTGTGTGATCAACTGCGTCAGGTTGCCTGCGAATTTCTGCGGATCGCCTAGCGGTGCAACGGCGTTCAACCGCCCGATGGCAGGCAGGATTTTATCAATCGTCGCCACGGATACATTCGCCACGCGAAGTTGTGCATCCAGCGTTGCGGCCAGTGATGTCGTCAGCCCTGGCGACCGCTGCGCCGTGGCGACAAGTTGCGCAAACCGCGCCTCTGCGGCTTCTGCGGAACCAGTCAAAGCTTTCAGAACATTCACCTGCCGGTCAAGGTCCACGGCTGAGGACACTGCTGTCCGTCCAAGCGCAATAATTCCGGTTGTCAGGCCCGTGAGTGCAAATCCGGCCTGCTGGATTGATTCGCCCGCCTCGCGAATCGTGGATGAGTAGCGGCGGAAGAACGCGGACGCGCCCTGATTGTTCGCCGCCTGCTGATCAATCTTTCGCTGCCGCTCAATTTCTCGCTGCGCAAACCGTTCGCGCACCACATCCAGGTCGGCTTGGCGCTTGGCGTTGATCTGCGCAATCCGTCCGGCGGATTTTGTCGCTTCGGCCTCAAGCCGGGCGGCGCTTTTCAACGCCTCCTGCTGAAGCTTGGCATTCTCAGCCGCGGCTTGCGTCACGCCCTTGGCCCGGATTTGCGCCAGTTTTGCCTGCGCGTCGGCCTCGATTCGCACTCTGTCGGCGGCGGCTTTTGCCGCAATTGCCGCCTGTTCGTTGGCCGCTTTTTTCTGATCAATGAGAATCTGCGCGTTTGCTTTTGCTTCGGCCACTTGGCGAGCCTGTGCCCCTTTTTCGCGCGCCAGTGCAATCGCCGCCTCGTTTTTCCTCAATGCCTCGCTGGCGCCCGCGCTGAGCGCATCCCCGATTTTCTTTCCCGTGGCGCGCAGTCCATCTGTGCCGGAATCAAGCGCGCTCTGAAGCCCCGCTTTCAGCCTGCGCGCGAACGCCAGCACGTCGGGGTCGCCAAGTTCGGTTCTGATTGTGATCGCTTCTGCCATTGCGTTTTCCGTGCCACTGTGAATAATTTCGCCGCCATCGGCCCCAAAGGAGAAAATCTACTGTGAAAACTTTTCTACTCGTTCTTGCGCTATCTATTTCGGGCGCTGCCCAATCACTGACCGCCACCACGCCCGATGGCAAGGCGGTGATTTTGAACCCCGACGGCACTTGGAAATTCGCCGCCGCTGATCCGTCCGCCGTGTTGTCAATCGAAGCGGCGTTGATTTATCAATCGGGCGATGTCAAACCAGTGGCGCGAACGACGTTTTATCTGCTCGATGAATCGCCGCTCGATACGCTGGAAAAAGCCAATGTCCGGCCCGTCCAGGGCGGCGCGCCCGTTCGCCTCGTGTTCAGCCTCGCGCGGCTCAAGTCCAGTATTTGCGACGACTGCGCCCGGTTCGCCGCCGATGTGGGCAAAGCCCTTGCCCCTCATGTTGTCAAACAGGTCAGCACCGGATTTGACGGAAAGGCGGTTTTCGATTCCGTCAAGCCCGGCACATACCACCTTTTCGGCGTCTGGTCGGTCGGGCGGAATGACGTGCTCTGGATTCTCAAGATTGATCTGAAGGCCGGAGCTAACACGGTCAAGCTTGACCAGAACAACGCCGCGCTATCGCTGTGACCGAACGCCCCGCGCCCGGTCCAATTCCGCCGCCCGCTGTTTAATTTCGGCGTCCTGTGCCCGTTGCCGCGCCTCAGCTTCCTGATCCGCGCGCCGTGCGGTTTGCAGTGCGTCCAGACACGCCCACTCGGTTGCAGTCAGGCCGTCGGGATAGTCGAATCGCGCGCCCGCGTCTTTCAGTCTGTCCAACCGCAACGCCACGGCCATTGGCTCGCTCAGGTGCGACGGCGATGGCAGGCCGCGCGGCTTATTGCAGCCAAGGCAGATTTCATGCGGGCGGGATTCGTCTTCGGCTTCGATCCTGATGCCCGCCTCATAGCAGGCATCGAGTCGAAAACAGCCGCCAGTCTTCAAAGAGCGTTGGAAGCTGAGCTGAGCGGTGATGTGGTCGCTCAGCTCACGGGTCAGTCCTGTGCTTTCTTTCTCCACAGTTGCGTCAACTGCGTTACGGCTTCGCTTTTCCACTCGCCCAGAAACGCGGCGGCGAAAGCTTCGCGGCCGGCTTCGGCGAACGTTTTCCCGTTTGCCAACACCTCGGATGTCGAGCTATCCGTATCGGGCGCAACGCTCAAAAGCAGCGCGTCAAACAGGTCGGAAAATGCCTGCTGATTAATCCCCGACGTGGCCAGTTTGGTTTTGCCCTGTTGCACGGACATGCTGAATGTTGCTTTTTTTTCAAAACCTCGCTTTTCCGATTCCGTCCACTCGCGCAACCTCAGTTTGAGTACTGCCCAAGGGGAGTTCAGCGAGCCGATGCGCAAGCGCACTGCCCACTCGCCACCGTCGAATGTGGCGCTGCTTTCTTCCGGCAAAACTTCCGCGCCGCACTCGTACAGCGCTGCAATTGCCATTTCCTTGTGCGCCACGCGCATTCGTGCGGCCAGTGGCTCGGTGACAGCCGTGCCATCCTCAAGCCCCGGATAACCGCTGACCGACTCTGCAATCTGATCCCATAGCCACGTCAATCCGTCGGACATTCCGCCATGCTCTTCCGTGATTTGATTGCCGGAGTGACGCTCCTGAAAGACGAGCTTGCGTTTGTATTCGGATTCCTGTTGCGGGGTCGGCCTGCTCAGCCTGTGCGTGACAACCAGTTTGCCCTCTTTGCCCGGCCAAGCGACCGGCAGCAAGATTTCAAAGGATGTGATCGCGAGGTCAAATGCGGTTTTGGCTTTTTGCGTCTGCGTTGCTTCGTTCATTTTTGGCCCTCCTATCGGCCCCTGAATTGTGAATCAGCCCGCGTGCGTGTCAGGAAGCGCGCCGTTTCCCGGTTGCTGTACAGGCAGCCGGTAGCGGGCTGATCTTGTTTTCAATCGCTACCATTTCCCTTGCGGACAGGCGATTTCCGGCAATCGCCACTTCGTTCGCAGGTCACTCACTGCCCACTGCGGACAGCCACACGCACCGCAAAACAAGCCGGTGGTGGTCGCGGCCACTTCCGGGCAGTCGTTGCAAATCTGTTCGCGCTGGATCGCCTCTGCCAATGGCGCATCGCCGGTTTGCAGAAACGACCACAGGGCGCGCACGAAGGATTTAAGCCGGGTCAGTTGCAGCATCGTCTTTTTTTTTCGCTTCTGGTTCGCCGGTTTCTTCCGCTGCTGGCTCTGCCTGTGCGGCAGTCCTTGCCGCCCGCTTTGCCAATCGCGCCGCCTCGTGCCGTGCCGCCTCTTCCGGCGTTACGTTCCACAATTCGGCGAGAATTTCCGCGCGCGTTTTCGCTCCCTCTGCCATTGCCCCTCCTTATGCAAATGTGCCGATTGTCGAATTGACCACATCCACCGTCAGCACCGACGTGCCCGAAGTAATCGGCAGCAGGTCCATTTGAATCGCGAACTTGCCGTCACTGTCCACGTTGACAATGCGTGTGATTTTCGCAGTGGGAATAATGATCTTCAGATATTCGTAGGTCGTGTCCGGCGTGCCGCCGGGGTCAAGGTCCGCGCCCCGCGCGCCGAATGTCACGTCCGTCAATGTCACACCCTCGACCATATCGTCCCACTCATCCGCCGCATCGGCTTCGATCGTGATTTGCGCCGTGACGCTGCGGTCACGGTGATGGAGTTTGCCGTTATAGGCCGCATCGCTCGCGCCACCGCTGGCCGTTGGATCGCCCGCATCTTGCGTGGAATCACCCGTGCAGCGGTCGCCTTGCGGATTCAGCGCGTTATCCAGACTGACTGTCCAGCCGCGCACCGTGCAACCCGCACCCAGGTCAACCGGGTCGCCATTGTCGTAGCTCAGATACGCAAACGGACGCAGACAGGTAAACGATGGCGCGGACGGCAGCGAAGTAACCCCGTGAGGCGACCAGTGTTTGCCGGAGCCGACGAGGCTAAAGCTCGTCTTGATCGCATTCACGCCCTCCTGGCTCATCGTGGCCTGGCCAACCACCATGCCGGCGTAGCGGAAACTGTAGCCGCTGCCTTCCATCACGGAAATCGCGTTGAATGACGGCAATTGCAGGCCGGACGACTCCGGCAGCATTGGGCATGTATGTTTGCCTGCCAACAACGAAACCACCGTTGTATTCGTGATCGTCCCACCCGCCGCGCGAAGCCACAGGCGCGCCGCAAGGTCAAAATCCGCATCGGCGGCGACGTTGATTCCGCTCGGTTCCCAATAGGTCTTGCAAACGGCGGAAGCGAATTCACTTCCCGCCCGTCCTTGATCGGTGCGGAATTCCTGCACCGGGATTGTCACCAGTGGCGTGTCATTGACGGCGCGCAGGTAGTTTGATCCCGTGGTATTGGATGCGTTGTAAGAGCCTTCGACCGTTTTGCCGATGTAGAGCTTCGCTGCCCGTTGTAAGTAAGTTGTCATAGAAACCTCGTGTGGTTTGCGAGGTCGCTAGGCGCGGGCGTTGCCGCGTTGGTGCGCTTGCTTGTTCAGGTCGCGCGCCGCTTGCTCAGTTCAATATTTGAATGGAAAAGATCAATCTTGCTGTGCGTCTGCTTGACGCAACTCCTGACGTGTCGGCTTTCGGCCCGTCTCTTTCCAGATCGCGTAAACAATGAATGCGGAGCCGATACCCTTTACCAATCGCCCTAATTCTCTGAATAGCCAACTTGTAATTGGGTCCATCATTCACACCCCACTTTCACGCCATCGAGCACAATCACGCCGCGCGCAATGTGGATCAGTTTGCCATTCGGCCCTTCTGCCGCTGGCCGAATATCGTCAAAACTTGGCGGCAGCGCGAACGTCAGCGGATCATCCAGCGGCTGTAGAAACGCATCCCGCACCGCATCCAGTTCGTCAAGAAATTCCTTCTCCGAATTCGTCGTGTTGTCGCCGGTGGCATATTGCAAGAATGCCCAGACGGTATAGCGCGGCGAATACTCGGCGTAGTTCTGACGGTTTGCCTTCAGCGTGTCCGCCGTCTTCGTCACAATCCACCCGTGAATTCGTGCGCCGTCGCCTTCTGCGCTGCGCAGCATTTCCCAATCACCCGCCGCCAGTTTGCCCAGGATGTCGCGCGGCTTGACGATGGCATTAGGCGCAGCGGTGGCGATGATGTCGGCAATGGCGGTTTGGATTTCATAGGAAGATGCCATTTACGCAAAGCTCCCCAACTGTCCCGCCTTAAAGCGTTGCTTCACAGTTTCAACCGCGGGCCGAATAAATGGGCGATTTAGCTCGTTTTCCAAGATTGCCGCATATTCCGTATTGATCACCCGCTCCACAGTCAGCGGCGCGATAAATCGCGGTCGCCCTTGACTGCGAAACAAATTCCCGCTGCGAATCGCGGGCGCTTGCCCCGGCGCGGACGCAATATATTTCCCCCGCGCTGGCCGTGGCCGGTAATACGTCCGGCCTGATTTCGGCAGGCCGAAGGAGCGAATTTCCAACGCGCGTTCGTATTCGGCAATGTCCATCAGGATGGGGCGGGCCTGCTGCGTGATGGCGGCGCGGAAAAGATCGTTGTTGAGAAGGACGGTGTAGGAGGAGGGCATTAGTCTTCGTCCTCCGCGCGCGTAATCCAAAAGCGCCAAAAGCGTTCCATCCCCTGCGGCGAAAATGGCGACGGACTAACCACGCGGAAGCGTTTGTCGCCGTGCAAGATTGAGCACGTCCCTTGATAGTCCGCCTCGCTCAGCACCAGTTCCGAAACGCGCAATTCAAATACTGCCTCCGGTGGCAACTGTCTGCCATCTGCCGTGGTATCTGAGTATTCAAACTCGCCGATCTCCACATTACTGCGCGGAACGTTCGCGGTATCGAGTTTTTCAAATACCAGCGTCCGGCTTTCGCCCGCGTAGACGTGGCGCGCCAGATGGAGCGAGGCAATCCGCTGTCGGTGCATGTTGGCGATTGCATTCATGCGCGCATCAACTCCACGCCGTTTTTCAGCAATCCGGCCAGCCACTCGCGCGCACTGGCCACGCAATGCCCCGCTGGTTGACGGTGATCAATTTCCAAATCCCGCGACTTCATCAGCATTTTGCGAATGCTCATGTCATTCAGCGCTCGATCCGTCAACATCGCCAACGCAATCTCACACTGCGCGTTTACCACTGGTGCGGGGATGGCTGTGGCTACCCACAGCCGATTTTTCTTGTCATACAGCCCGCCCGCCGCACCCGTCAGCGTCGCATAGCCTGTTTGCACTCGATTGCGCGTTCGCAGACCGCGTTCCAACGGCGTGTTGGCAATTCGCGGCCACGCAAGCGGCTGCGTTTCGGTAGATGGAATTCCGATGTAGCTCAGCGATTCCAGCACGCGCATTGCCGTAAGCAACGATTGCTCTTGTCGTTCATCGCCCGCCGTATTCCACGTCTCCGCATCCAATCGCCCCTCGAAATAGGCGGCGGCGTCGTCTCTATCTGCGTAGGTATTCCCCGCCGACTGGATAACGCCGCTGTCATTTAGGGCTTTTGTGAGCGTGATTGCCATTGGTTAATTCGCTTCAATCGCTTCAATGATGGCGGCTTTTGTCATTGAACTTCTCAGTTCGATTCCCAACTGGCCCGCCTTTTCCCGCAATTGCGCGACGGTCAGCACATCAAGCGGCGCGTCGTCTTCTAACTCATCTTCGGCTTTTTCGCCTTGCCCTTCATCGGCTTGGATTTCTTCGGAGATTTGGCCATCTTCTTTTTGCCCGCTGATCTCATCGCCTTCATAGATCACCTCCACACCCGCCGCGCGATAGGCGGCAGTGATTGCGTCTGCGTTTTTGTTCGGGAACACGAACACCGCTCTTGCGGGTTCAACATTCCCGGCCCAGAGTTCTGCGTTCCGGCGTCCACTGGCGCGGCCATCCGCTTTCAGTTCGTTCAGTTTCGCCTGGGCGTCCCGGTCGCCTTCGTTTGCGTAAATCAGAATTCGCAATTTCCCTCCTATAAAACGCGCCATGTCGGAATGGCCTGCGATCCGGCATTCACGTACATTTTGCCGTTGGTCGTATCGGCGCAGTAAACGCCCTGCGGAACGCCCCGGTATGTGCCGTAAACGCCCGCCGTCGTGGCATTGCTGGTGGCGTCGTCCGTCAGGCCGTCGCTGGTTGTGTCGGCATAGGCGATATTCATCGTTGCGTCATCGGCGGCAGTGACGCGCGCTGTCAAGACAACGTTCGCCCCCGATCCGCCAACCGTGAAGAAGGTGTTGACATCCGTGTCCGCCTCAAGCGCGGTACGCATTTTTCCTGCCGCCTGCGCCGCCGTGTCATCCAACGCAAGCGCGACAACAACGGCCTTCGGAGAGCCGGTCATCCCCGCCGCCGTGACTGTCACCGTGGCATTTCCCGCCGTGGTGACAGTTCCGGCGATAACGGCGGTTTCGACCTGCAATACTCCGCTGAGCGGCACGCCCGCGAATGTCAAATAGTGGATTACTTCAGCCATTAGATTGACCACTCGTAACGAACAAGCACCTTCGACGCCGTAACCGTGTTGGCCAGCGTTCCGGTTGCCGTTGCGCGAATTCGCAGCCGGTCGCCCTTGACCACGGCCCGATCCGCGCCGGTAGACGTGAGCACCAGCGTGCGCGCCGTGTTCGCGGCAATCGCCGACCCGGTTGTCGTCTTGGTTGTGTTGGAATCGGCAGCGGCAAGAACTTCCGCCGTTCCCGATCCCGCCTGGCCAAGATTGGTGATCGTGAAGGTCAGGTAGTTGGAGCCATGCGCGGCAAGCGCGGCAAGGCCGGAGAAGATTACGTCCACGATATAGCCGGTTGCCGGAGCAATCAGGTAATCATCCGTGGTACTGGTCGTGGCGATTGTGCCGAGATTGGCGAGCTGTTCGGATTTGGCAAATTTTGCAGCCATGTGCGTTCACTCCTTTGGTTGTTAAGGGGCGACCGAAGCCGCCCCGAAGCTATTCACTAGGCTGCCGCCTGGCACTTCAGAACAACACCAGCCAGGTCTTTTTCCGAAGTCGAAATTTTGTCCCAGTTTGTTCCCGTTCCCAGTGCGCTGGCGTCCGGGTTCGCGCCGCCGTTGCCCACGTCGTACTGGAAGCCCTTCAGCCCGATATTGAAGGCGTATTCTCCCTGATACCGGCGAACCAACTGCGCCAGCCCGGTCACGTCGTCCACCACGATGTCGGTCGGCTCGGTGTCGGTCAGTTGAATGCCGCCAACGGCCAGGCCGAGCACGAAGTAGCTGTCCGGCGTGTCGCCCGTGGCAATCAGCGAAGCCGAGTCGGTGACGAGGATCGGGCGGTTGAAGCCGGGCACATCCACACGCTGCAAAATGCCTTCGTAGACCGGCGCGACTTGGTTGTTGATTTCGTTCTTCGCCAGGTCGAAATACTGCTGGCTGTGCATCACCCAGGCGACGATCTTGCTGGACGCGTCGCCGAACTTGGCCAACGTGTTGAGCAGGTTCGTGGACGTGATGGAAGTTGTCGCCGCGCTAGTCACGTCGTTCAAAACGGCGCTCTGCGCAACCAGTGCCACGCGCGCCGCAAGCAGGCCGTCGTTCAGCATGCCGGTGACAATTTCTTTGCCGACCTGTTGGCCCGCAACGATATTGAACACTTCCTGATTGAACCCGGCCATCTTGAACGCCTTGCGCGTCGCGTCCACCTGAAACCGGCGATGCACCTTGACGCTGACTTGTTCCGCCTGCACCAACTTGTCGGCGGTCGCAGCGGAAATTGAAGTGATGTCTTGCCGTTCGACCATCGTCTGTTGCGTGAAGAAGGACTCATACATGTAATTGCCCTTCGCCACGTTCGTGCTCATGACGATTGCGCCATTCGCGCCGCCAGTAACGGCTTCCGTCGCCTGCTGAAGCGTTTCCGTCAGCGAGCCTGCTACTTGCTCTTCGTAAACCTTGAAATCACTGGTAACTGAAGTTGCCATAATTTTCTACTCCCCATCGTTGTGACAGGAAGCGGTCGGCCCCTGCCCTGTTGTTAAATCGGCAGTCTTTGATAGCCTGCCGCTCCGTGTTCGCGTATATATTTCGCCTTCTGCTCGTTGGTCATCTTGGAGCGTTTCAGCCCCGTGGATGACGTTGCGGTCTTGCTTCCGCCGCTGCCACTGCCGCCCTGCTCTTTGGCGGCGTACAGGTAGTCAAATTCACTGCGGAGCGTTTCCCGACTGTACTTGTCCGGCTTGATGTCCGTGTCCGGCTCGCCGTCCTCGTCCAACACGACCAGTTCGCCCGACTCATCCAGCCCATACCGGCTTTCGGCTTCTTTCAGCCACAACTTGCGGCGCTCCGGGATCACGTCCGTTTCGTCCGCCAATTCCATCAACTTCGTGCGCTTCACGAATGCCTGATGCTTGGCCTGAATCGCGGCAATCTCCTTGTCCTTTTCGGCTTGCGCGGCCTTAATCTGCGCTTTTAGCTCCGCCTCTTTTCGCCGCAATTCCGCCTCGTGCGCGGTTTTCAGCCGGGAGCGAATCTCTTCCGGGGTTGCGCTCTTGTCGCCGGGATCGTCATCCTTTTTCGGCGGGTCGGTTTCGCCGGAAGCTTTCTTTTCCTGCCACGCTTTGAACTCCGCCAGCGCGTCGTCTGTCAGGTCGGCAAATTTGGCCTTGAAGGATTCAAACTCGCCTTTCAGCCGGTCTTTTTCCTTCTTCAAATCCGCCGCGTTTTTCTTGACGCCCGCGCCTTTAATTTCCGCGTATTTGTCCGGGTTGAAAATGAACTTGCCTTCCGATTCCTCGTAGGCGGCTTGTAGTGACTGCTCAACTCCGTCAAGCGTCTCTACCTCAAATGCGATTCCTGCCATGTGCTTAATCTCCTTCGGCTCAGCTTTCGGAGCGTTCCGGCTCTGCCGGGAAAGTAGGTTGGTGAAAATAGAAAAAGCCGCAACTCCGAAAGCTTGGCATCTTGCCTTGCTTTGAAATCGCGGCTTGTTTCTGAAAACTTGCCTATTAAGTTATAAAGAAAACTAGACTGCGAGGCGGACTCGAACCGCCGTTCACCACTCGTAGGCGATGCGTGTTAGCCGTTTACACAACCGCAGTCTAAATATCAATCAACTCAGAACGTCCGCAATATACCATATCTGCACAGTTTGCAATACCGAAATGCTATATCTTGCAGCCGCAGCCCTTGCATTTCGGTTTACTGCCGGTCGCCCATTCGTAAAACGCCCGCGCCAGAATCAGAAACGCCGACGATGCGGCCAAGCCGAGCGTTCGATCTCGCTCCGGCGCGGATTGCACAATGACGGCCACGGTGGCCTGCTGCGTTGCCTTGCGAAGCGTGGCCTGATTGTTATGCGATTCGCTCATTTTCTCCTTACTATTCGCCTCGCCCATCAAGTGCTACAATCAACTTATGAGCGAATCAGCAACATCAACCCGTCGTGTACTACTAACCCTTGAAGCGGAAGACGCCGTACCGGGCGACTTGTCAGAATATCCGATCAATTACATCCTGGAGCGTGGCGGCTGCAAATTTAAGATTGTCGGCGCGAGATACTTGGACGATTCTGAAGATGCTGTGCAGATTCTCCGTGGCCCCGCCTCTCCCTGCGAGGCTAAAGCAGCCCGTTGATCATGCCGCCATCCCATTTGCGCCAATCCCGGCAGTTACCACCGGCTTCGGCTCGCTCGCCTGCTGCGCCTTGATCCGCTCCTCCTCCACTTCCGGCGTCACTTCATCCGGCAACAATCCGGCGCGCTTCATAATCTGCAAAAACGTCAGCCGGGACAGATTGCCATCCTTGACGGACGCATTCAGCGTGCTCACATCCTGCGCGGTCAGCGTCAATTCATCCGCGCTCATCCCCATTGTGAATTCGCCGCCGGTATCTGCGGGCAAGCCAGACCACATGGCGAAATAGCGCGCCACGTTCTCAATGCAATCGTGGACGGCTTCGGACAATTGCGCGAGCCGAGAAGACCGTTTCTTCGCCCTTAACACCTGCTCGGTCGCGGTCGTATTCACCGCGCCGCCCTCCATAACCATTTCAAGCCCTTTTTGCTTGATACGCAGCTTCAGCCCTTCCAGGTACTTCTCCCAGGTGGGAAAGGCGTTGCCGTTCGGTTCGGCAAACCCCATTGCACCGCCCTGCTCAAGCTCAAAGAATACTCCCGGCCCCCAGGCGATTTGCGTAAAGATGGAACTGTCTTCGCCGCCCGCCGACTTTACGCCGGACGCATACGGCACGGCCTTGCAGTAGTGCAGGGTATGCTCGAAGTCCGATTGCTTGTTAAATTCCTTGACACACAATTCCGCCAAATCGTACAGCGTTGGGCCTTCGCATTCCGTCTCGTTGTCCGGGTCGGGGTTCGCGTTGAAGACCGCCACGGGAATTTCGGTCAGGGCGGTCACGTCGCCATCAATCTTCGTCAGTTCCGCCTTCTGTCCGCTCCCGCTTTTGACTTCCTGCTGCTCCCACACTTCCCATTCCACCGGGCCGGTCGCAAAGAAATCGCCGGTTTCCGTTTCTTCCACGGGCAGTCGCCAGACGCGGAATCGCTCCACCTCTTCCGCGCCGAAGCCGCTCGGTATCTGACGGCTTTCCCTGAAAACAATCTGCTGCAAGGTCTGCGCGCCGCGAATCGTCACGTAGGTTGGGTAATTTTGCAGCTCCTTTGCGCTGTACAGCGTGGCATAGGGGCGAAGATTCAGCGCCCGCGCCTGCGAAGCATCCAATTGCTGGCCGCGCAACGCTGCCGGCGTGCGCTGCATATCCACCAGCACGTAAGCCGCGCCATACTGGATACCGCGCCGGAATAGCCGCTGATTGAAGACGTTGAAATGCGTGCCGCGCAGGTCAATGTTTTCAAAATTCGCCACAATCTGCGCGGGAACGTTTTTGCCCACCGTGACCGGCTTGGCGAAGACCATTCCGACCAGGCCATCCAGCGTGTCTTTGTAGTCGCCGTCACTGGTTGCGGACGCTACGCGTTCCTCGTATACGTCGTCATGCTCCGCCGGGAACTGCGATAAAAGATTTTCGGCAGCTTTCCGCATCGCATACGTGCCGCCCAGCACGGCATCCACGTATGTCCATTTCGGGACAAGTTCCGTGGCGTATTCCGGCGATTGGTAATCTGGTTTGTCGGTGTTGTTCATTTCACTTTCACCCATAACCACATATCTCGAAGCGGGAAATAGCGGTATTCAAGCGCTTTCTTCTTCTTAGATTTTCGTTTCGTTTTTGCTTTGCTCATAGTCGTAAATCGCGGCGAACGGTGGGCTTCACCTTCGGCTGCATTACGCGATACCTCGCCTCATCCCCTATATGGTCTTCCGCCTTTGTGTCCACGTCATCTCGCTTTTTTTGATCGCGCGGCAGGACCGGCACCGTGCGAATAAACTGCGCGCACTGTTCAAACACAAACAGGCCCGGCTGCTCCTGCGGTAACGGGTTGCCGTTCACGTCAAGTTCCGGGATGCTTGCCTTTAGGTACTTGCGCATTCGCTCCCAGCCAGTCTTTCGGCTTCCCGGCGACTTGTCAGCCTCTGTCCACTTCACGCCAAGCTTGGCCATGTCGTCCGCAATGCAGACGCCGTTTTCCGCGTCAAAAATGGACGAATCTGCCGGGCCTGGCTTGGCCACGATGTCCATCTCCTTTTCCCACTCCTTGATGCCAGTCGCGATTTCCGTCGCGAGCATTTTCAGCCCCTCATTCGGTTGCCCATTCCAGCCATACCACTCGTTGATGCGAAACAGTGTGCCGGGCGGATAATGCCGCCCGTTCGGCGCTTTTGTCCCGTCCGACTCCGCCCACCATCCAACCGAGAACGGCGCGGAACTGCCCCAATCAAACGAGCGGTCAATGTGCCACGAAGCCGGAATCTTAAACGGCTTGATTACGTGAACATCGCGCCGCCAGAGATCGTCAAACATCCCGCCCGCAACAATGTCCCAGTCCGCGTCCAGCATTGCCCGGACGAGTGCCGGATCGCCTAATCCTTCCAACTTTCCGGCGTAATCTTCCGCGTCCACGCTGGGATTGTCCGCCAGAAGCGCCCGGACATATTGCCGCTGCATTCCACCTTCCGCCTTCGGCATTTCCTTGACGGCGCTTTCCGGGGCGTTATCCACGAAATCTGCCTTTACCCAGTTATGGCCGATGTCGCCGGGGTTCGTGCCATTGAGCGCGCGCGGAAACAGTCCCTTGAACGCTTCCGGCACTACCAGCCCACCGAGACGCATACGACTTCGCAGGAAGCGATACATCTTGGCTGTGAACTGTGTTAGCTCGTCAATCATCAGGACGTGGATTTCCGGCCCTTTGTACTTGTACACGTCCTTCTCGTACTGGCAATGGCAAAGAAAAATCGTGGAGCCGTTCCAGAAGCGAATCGTATGACTACTATGGTTGATCGTAACCAGCTTTGCGCTCACCCAATCCGAAAGCAGTTCCGGGAAGCTTGACGGCCCCTCCATGTGGTTTTTGTACAATTCGTCAAAGTGTCGCCGGAAGATGTAGGTCTGCAACCCGGAGATTTGGCAACTCCAAAGAATCGCCGCCACGCGCATAAGGTGGCTTTTGCCGCCACCGGCGGCACCGCCGTACAGGATTTCCGTTGCCTTGCTGTGCAGTGTGTCGAACTGCCGAGGATGCAGCGGGAAATCAAGCGTCAGGCTTTTTATCTGATTGTTTCGGTTCGCTCCGGTAGACATTGATTGTTGGCGTCAATCCGCCGATAGCTCCACTGTGCTCCACTTCCTGCTTGTCGGTAAACAGCTTGTGATACTTGCCCAGCAATTCCAGCGCCGTCACTTTGTCCTTCAGCACGATCTTGGCGTCTATGGTCTCACCGTTCCGGTTGGTCATCACCTGAAGGAAATGCTTCCACTCTGCCCGGCCAATCTCGGAAAGCTCTTTCAGCACTTCATCTGCGCTCATCGCCGCCTGTTCTACACGCGCCCGCACGCGCGAGGCGATTTCATCTTTCTGCATCAGTCGCGGCCCCTGCATCTGCGGCTGTTTATACCCCGCCATCCGCGCTGCCTCGGTCGCGTTACCCTTCGCCGCGCCCAGATACGACTCCACAAAAAGCTGCTGTTTCAGCGTCAGTTTGGGTTGTTTTTCGCCTTCTGCCATCTATTCGCCTTCGTTGCCCGCCATCGCTCTGTATTCTGCCGCAAGTTCCAAATTCCCCCAGCCTTGATGCAGCGCCGCCAGTTTCTCCCAGCGCTCGCGGTTGGTCAGTTTGTAAATCTCGTTATGTGGCTGCATCCGTCGCCGTATCCTTGAAGTAAAGCGTTCCGTCAAACGGCGTCCACGGATCGCCGTCCGCCGTAATCACCCGAACGTCGTAGTAGTAGGTCCGCTGCGGTTCAATCAGTGCCGATTCGGTCTTGCTCACCGTTACCAGCGCCGTCACCGTGCCGCTGCTCCCCGTGGTTGTGATAATCCCGTCCGCGCTTGCGGACGCCGTGATTTCTTTTTGAAAAATCGCGTCGGCGTCGGCGTCTGTCACCCGTCGTTTCACCGTGACGTAAATCTTCGCCGCCGTTTCCGTCACCGGCCAGGAAGTGATCGTCACATCCATTCCGAAAGCGTCGCCGCTTCGATAATCTGCAAAATTGATTGTTTTCGGTTTTGCCATATTCACCGCCGAAGTCCAGGCCCGCGCCAGTGTGAGATTTTCAATCAGCGCTGCCGCCAGCAGCAGGTTTTCAATCAGCGCCGCGCGCAGTTGCATTCGCTGGAGCGGCGAGGCGAGCACCTGTGTGACCGGCGGGCCGTTCCAGAGAGCGAGGTTCCAAACTGCGCGATTCATCAGGGCCATGATTCGTTTCTACACTCCCGCAAATGGGAAAAAGAAATCACCGTTGCGCGCCGTACTGGCCACCGTGTAGGTGACAACCAACTTCGGGTCAGAGCTTGTGCCCGCCGTGTCTGCGCCGTTGAAGTTATATCCTGTGGTGCCAAAGGCTACCCAGGTTCCGGTAAAACTGTTATTCAAGTCCCAACCCAAAGTTGACCCGAATTTTGAAATGCTGGTCTTGGAAATATTGGAGAGGCCGGAACTGTTCAACGTAATGTCGTTGTACGCCGAACCGCTCCAGCTCCCATAGGCCATGCTGCCGAATGACGTAGTTCCCAATTGATTGTAGTCGCTGGTTGACAACGACGACGTAGATGCGGGCGTGGACGCCACGATGTGAATATCGTCTGACCCCAGGCCGTTGGTTGAGCCGGAGCGACCGTAGAGCGATAACACGGCGCTGCTAAGAGTCGCGCCAGCAGTAAGCGCTGACGTGTCGAAGCACATGATGAACCGATAACACCCGGCGAAAAGATTCGTCGTGGAACCGCCAACGCTCAACAACAGAAACGGGCTGTCGGTTGCACTACTGTATGTGCCCGCACTGGACCGCAAGGTGCTCAGCGAACTGTTTGAGCTAAACCGACCGGCGATTCCGTCAACAGGGCTACTCGCCCCCGCCGCCGGATAGGCAGTCAGCGTGTCGAAGCCATAGCTCAATTGCGGCAGAAGCCGATCCGCAACCAACCAATCCCAGAAATGAATCGCCCACCACAACGGACGAAAGGCGTAGTAAATCCGCTTGGCAAATTTAACGTGAGCGCGAAAGTCGGTTTTCAATTCCACGCCCTCCGCCGTGCGTCGTGCGCCGTAGGTGATACAGTTCGGGCGAATCTGCGCGATTCGCGTAGAGGTGGGCAGATCTCGATGAATTCGCAAAATCCAGCGAAACCACAGCCGGACCAGTGGCGCATTGCACAGCCACAACAGGCCGCGCTGATGCCGCGCGAACCACTGCGCGTCAAAAGCCAGAAACGGGCCGGATTGTTTATTGATAGACTTCATGCCCCTCATCTGCCGCTCTCTCCCGCAGCGTGTCCAGCAACAGCGCAACGCACTGCTCCGGCGTTCGTCGTGCGCCGAACGTGCGTTCAAACGTGCGGCGTCTGGTCCGGCGCAGGCGTTCTCGCGTTTCGCCGTCCTCCTCCACTGTTTCGCGCGCGCAGGTATTGAGCGAAAAGCTGACCGTTGTGCCGGCGGCATCGCTCTTTACCCAATTTAGTTTTAATTCGAGGACTGCCATTAGAAGCCCTTGACAAAACCAACCACACGCCATCGCTGTGCGGTCGAGTTATACACGCAAGTCATATAATCCGTTTTGCTTGCGGTGGTTGTTAGCGTCGTGCTCGTTATATCCGTGCCCAGAATAAAGCCGCCTGTGCCGCTTGCCAGCGTCAGCGTGCGACTGCCGGTTCCGTCCTGAATGAATTCATAAACGATCTGCTGCCCGTCCACGGCATTGGTCGGCGCATCCAGTGTTCGATTGCCGCCCAGAGTCACGCGGAAGTAGTTGCCCAGCGCCGCATTGGTGGCAATGTTTGCCCCATCGCTCAGCGCCACCGGCGTTCCGATCCTTGCCGCGCTGTAGGTCTGCACCGCTGTGAATGTTTGCGCAGTTCCGAGAACGGCAACGGTGGAGCTTGAGTTCGGGAATGTGAATGTCTTCGTTGAACTGGCCGGGCCACTCACGGCAAAAAAGGCGTTGCCCGTGCCGCCGTTCCCCGCAGGCAGTGTGCCCGTCACCGCGTCCGTATCTGCCAAATCCAGCGCGCCCCAGGCGTAGGTAGATGTGCCGGTGACGCGCAAGCACTGGCCAACGGTGGAAGAGTTGGAAATTGCCGTCACGGCGCTCGCGCCGTTGCCCTGCAACAGTCCCGTGAGTGTCGTTGCGCCGGTGCCGCCCTGTGCGACGCCAACGGTGTTTAGTGCGGCGCTCAGCACCTTGCCAGTCGAATCCGTCACCGTTGTCGGGCCGGAGCCTGCCGTCAGCACGCCCGCCAGCGTGACCGCGCCAGTGAACGTGGCGAGCTTGGCGGAGTCAATCGTCAGCGCATTGGCCAGCGAATTCAGCGTGCTGCCGCTGCTGCCTGCCGCTGCGGTGCGGACGATAAATGAGCCGCCCGCGCCGGTCCCTTTGCCACGCGAACAGTCAATTGTGAAGTCTTTTCCGGCTTGGTTGGTTGTGCCGCCAGTGAGTGCGCCTTGGACGCTGAGGGTTTGGGCGACGATGGAACTGTTGAGGTCTACGTCAATTCCGCCTAGCCGCAAATCGCCCGCCGCTCGCCGCCCAATTGTCAGATACGTGGACGTGCTGCCGTCGTCAATTGGAGTAGTCGTTGAGCCTGACCAACTCAGCAACGTATTGGCCAACATGCAGACATGAGCGGCTGCGCCACCCTGCGCCCCGCCCGCACCCAGTGCGAGATTATTGCAGTTGATTGATAGCCATCCGCCGCCGCTGTTCTGATGAATACTGTAGCCGTTCAGCCCCTCCCACTGAATGCCGCCGTCATCGTAGCGACTGCCAAACGGCACAATAATTGCCGATCCATTCGGATACGTAGTGCCCTTCGGTGCGAATTTCAGACGGACTGCCGCGTCGGAGCCGGTTGTACCGATTGTTACATAGTTGCCGATTAGACGGCTCGTGCCGTCCAACGTACCGGCAGCGGAATTGGCAATCGTTAGCGAATTAACCGCGCTGCTGGTCGCTGTCAGGCTGATCACCGCGTTGCCGTTTGAGTCCAGTGCCGACGTGGTGATTCGTGGCGACGTTGCCCGCAGATTCCCGCTTCCAAATGTCACGCTGGTTCCATCCGACGTTGCGCCGGAAACCTCCCCCAAGACATTTCCGCTGGTCTCATACAGCAGCCGCGTTGCCGTACCGCTGGTAATTGCCGACGTGCCAACGGTCAGCGATGCACTCACTGGCGCCCACGACGCGACCGAGCCATCCGTGGTCAGGTATTCGCCGCTATTGCCGGTCTGAGTTGGGAGCAGCGCGTTGATTGCATTCGCGGCTGTGGCTTGCCCCGTGCCGCCATTCGCCACCGCAATCGTGGTTCCGTTCCACGTCCCTGATGTAATCGTTCCCACGGTCGCAATGTCGGTGCCGACCAGTTTGGATGCGGCGATTGACCCGGCGAGCATTGTGTTGGTCACCTTGCCCGCGCCAATGGCCACCGCGCCGGTTTGATCCATTGTGACATCGCCGGATAAAACGGCCTTGGCCAGCGTGTTGCCGGAAGTTTGGCCAATGAGGAGTTGACCGTTTGTATAGGTGGACTGGCCGGTGCCGCCGTTGGCCACCAGCAAAACCCCGGTCACGTCCGCCGTAGCCAGGTCTGCCGCCGTGGTCAGTACCTCGCTTACCGCTTTAATTGATCCAAGCTTGGTTCTTGCCATTACTGACCTGCTTCAGCCGCTTTCCCTTTTGCTGCTTTTGTTGCTGGCATTTGCCGCACGTTGGCCGCGCCGTTTCCTGCCGACGCCTGCACCGCCGCTTCGGCTTTCACCGGCTCTTGTTCGGTTTCGTCCGGTTCCTGAAGCCGCTTCAGCAGTTCTTCCCAGGTCATCAAGCAGCCCGTGTGAAAATTGGCCTGCGCCAGCGCCTGCTCACGTTTTGCTTTTTGATCCGCGATAACTGCTTCGACTT
>JACCDG010589611.1_pt1 | contig 34846 bp, 44 predicted proteins | sample 7442471 | NCBI WGS metagenome assembly JACCDG01 (sample SAMN15323444, study PRJNA562643) | freshwater metagenome | isolation source: river surface water | place: USA:Blue River Watershed | collected 2017-08-17 | reverse complement strand
TGTATTTCTATTTATGTTGTTGTCTATTATAGGTCCATAAATTCCTTTTTTTCTATTCTCAAAAAGATCTATTGGCAAATTCAAATTTGTTGGTGCGAAATAATTCAAAAAAATTTTCTTAAATATATTTTTAGTTTGTTTCTTTAAAGATATCTGATTACTAATTCCTATTGATTTTTTTTTGAAAATTTTTGCACCATAAGCCGAAATAGGTTCAAAATCAGAAATAACGATATCATATTCTCTGAAATTTATGGATTTGATGTCATTATAAAATTGTTTAAAGTCTATTTCTTTTATTGTTTTGTAATAGTCTATTTTACCAGATTTTTTAAATCTAAAGCCAAATCCTTTAAAAAAAAATTTCACATCAAGAATGTTTGATAAATTATTTTGTTCACCGGATAACAAAACATCAACTTGATGATTTTTCTTAAGCAAATTAATTATTTGACAACTTCTTGTTATATGACCATTTCCTGTTCCTTGAACACCATATAATATTTTCATTTCTTATGTTTATAAATTTCCCAATTTGAGTCTAAATTTTTTAATTCTAAAGAGGTTAAATTTTCTACCCAGTCTCCTGAATTCATATATACAACTTTTTGATTTTGGAAAAAATATTCTCTAATATTTGGTTGATGTATATGACCATTAATAACATAGTCAAATTTCTTTTTTGATGCAGTTTCACAGGCAATAATCTCATAATCTTGTATATATTTTATAGCTGTTTTAACATTTTTTTTAATGTGACTAGATAGTGAATATTCTTTTATATTAAATCTACGGCACAAATTATTATATAATTTATTAAATTTTATTAAATAGTCATAACATTTCCCTGCAATCATAGAAATTATTTTACCAAATTTATATTGCATAGCTATATCAAAAACATCACCATGAAAAATCCAATATCTTTTATCTTTTATATCTATTTCTAAACTATCTAAAATGTGCAAATTTCCTATCTGTAAGTGTGAAAATTTTCTTAAAAATTCATCATGATTTCCTGTTAAATAATAAATATTAGTATCATTTTGGAGCATTTTGAAAATTTTCTTTAAAACTCTAAAATGAGATTCAGGAAAATATTTTTTTTTGAAATTCCATCCATCAATAAAATCTCCTAAAATAATTAGGTTTTTTATATTTACTGAATCTAAGTAATCGCATAATTCATTTGCATGCGAACCAACTGTTCCTAAATGAACATCGCTTATTACACAATATTCTATGTCTCTTTTCACTTTCAGACATAAATAACAAGCAATAAATCAATAGTGAAAAAGTTAACGATAAATTAAAGTATCAATTTGATTTATTCTCACAATCATCGTTTTTTGATTTTTTGGAAGTGGCTGCATTAAACTGGTATCCAAAAATTATCAAAACTATATTTTTTATTAGCTCAAAAAGGTTATCACTCATTTCTGGTGTTAAGAGTGGCTTTTCAGATATAATAAGTTTATCGGCCACAAAAAGCCCTGTAAGTGTTGTAAGTAAAAGCGAAACAAATCTGGTTAACCATTCTTTATCATCAAATTTATGAATTTTGGTATTCATATATCTGATAAGAAAAACAATAAAAAATAAGGAAATTATTATTCCTATGTGATCAAATACTAGCTTTTGAAATGATGGTTCCATTTACAATAAATATATTTTAATTAATATTTATATAAAAATATTAAGATGTCAAAGAAAATCACAATAAATGAATTAAGAAAACTTGTAAACCAAGTAATTAATGAAGGTCCATATGATGATATAGATTTCAGCTTTTTAGATAAAGAGGACGAAGAAAAAAATGCTTTAAGAGTCCAAGCCTCTGAAGAACTTTATAATAAAATGGCTAAAGATTCTGATATTTTAAAAGAGATTTATTATTTATATCAAAGTACTCAAGATTTAGATCAGGCAAAATCAAAATTCAAGTATTCTCAATATATGAACAGAGTTGAGAATTATATGGAAGATTTATATAAGAACAATGATTATAGAAAGAATTTTGGAGACGGACAATTGCTTAAAATATGTGAAGAAGCTTTTGATAAGTTCTTTAATGCTGCTTATGAAGCAGCAAAGAAAAGACATGAAAGAATACAGAATAATGGTTAAAAAATAACCCCTCAAATTGAGGGGTTTTTTATTTATTTATTCTCCGGATATCCAGAAGTCTATTTTTGATACTTTTTCATCTGTGGTTTTTTCAAACCATCTTTTAATAACTTCTTTTGCATCAGGATCACTGATGGTGAAATTTAGTTTTAGATATTGCAATAATTCATCATCTGCGTATAAGAAATTAGCTTCTTTTTTAATTCCTAAAACTTCGGATTCAACTTCTAAGTCAAATACATAGTTATTATTTTTGTCAAAATATTTTATTCCGGATACTTTTTTCCCTAATTTATTTTGAACATAAGTTTTAGGTTTTAGGTCTCCTAGATTAAAATCAAGAAAATCAAAAATTAGGTCTAGATCATTCTTCAATATTTCTTTACCAGTTGAAATTTTGTCCAACAAATTTTTCTCGTGTGGATTTAAACTCTTTTCTCCGTATTTAGAAATTTTATCAAGAATCATATCCATTAATTCTTCTTGATAAGATTCTTTAATTATTTTACGAATTTTTTCTCTAATGATATTTTCTTTTTTCAAGGCAATTGTTTTCTTTTTTGATTGTTCTTTTTTTAATTCAGCGTATTCAAAAGCACGTTTCAATCTCTTTTTGGTTTCTGGGTCTTTAGCATTTTGATATGCTGCTCTTACTCTTTGGTGAATAAGATTTATTATTTGAGATTGTCTGTTGTGTGGTTTTGATTTAAAACTTGGTTTATTTAAGGTATCGACTATATCTTCTTTTGTCCTAAATTTAACTGAAACTGTATCTTTTGGATTTTCATCTGTATATAATCTTCTTGCTGATCCTTTTGGTTTTTTACCAGTACCGTGTTTTGGATCGGATTCATTTAATATTTCCCTAATAAGATGTCTAATGTTTAATTCCATGATAATAATCTTAAGGATCAATTCTAATTCCACTTTTAAAATCTTCGCAGATTAGATTATAGTTACAAGTTAATTCTTCGCCTTTTTTAATATCGATAAAAGCATATGTTTTTGGACCATCTTCATAAGTATTTGGTTCATCTGCGTGATTCATAAATCTATCATTTTCTAAAGACAAATGATAGAAACCATCTCTCAAGTATGAATATACATCCAAGAAATGTTTTTGTATTTCTGGTAAAGAATTATATTTTTCTATTGAAAATTTAACTGTAAACTCACCTTCCTCAAAAATAAGTGTATTTGCCGATATATCTTGATCAGCAAAAAGTCCAATTCCATGTATTGGGCTTTGACCTATTTTAGTTTTAATGAGGAACATACTTAGAATAAATATTCATAAAATATTACTATTTATTTTATATATTAAAAAAATATCTAATGAACAATAATATGGGCTCTCCTGCTCAAATAAAGAATTACCAAAGACTTTATAATGAGACTAAGGAAGAGTTAAAAACTTTGGTTTCTAAAGTAAATTCTGCAAAATCTAAGGGTACTAATACACCTGAATATAGATATGCTTTACATCAGTACTATAATAAACAATTAGAGAATTTAGATTTTTTGGATAAATTAAATAAGGTACAGGGCAAAAAAGTTGATTTAACCAATCAAATAAATCAGATAAAAAAGAGATTAGAATTCTTAAAGAAGGCACAAAAGCAAGCAAGTAGTCTGCAGATAAAAAACGTACAAAACAAAACTAACAAACAAATAGAGGATGCAAAAAAACAACAAAATTTAAATGTTAGTAAGGCAAAGGAGGAGATGAATAAAAAGATGGAGGAATACAAATTAGCATTAAGACAATGGCATCAAGGGGATAAAAAAACCCCTCCACCAATACCACCATCTCCAGTTCAAATTCCGAATGTACAAATACCTACCCAACAACTTCCACCGGGTTTTTTACAACCACAAAAAATAAGTGAGATCAGAAATATAATTAGAGATATATTAAACGAGGGTAAAAATCCTTTCGAGGTTATAAATTATTATTTAAAGTCTGAACCTAAATTAATTCAAAAACTACAAGCAAAAGACAATGCTCTTTTAAAGAAATTAGCTTCCTTAGATATAGAATATAATCCTGAAAAATTAGAGGTTGGGAAAATATTTCCTTGGTTATTGAATTTATGGAAAAAGAATGATCCAGATTTAATCAATCTATTAAAATCGGGTGAAAATTCAGAATCTGTTATAAAATTCAAAAATGCTCAACAATTATTTAACAAACCAAGTTTTAGAAAGTCTATTCAAACAACAGACATTCAAAAGTTCAAGAGTTTAAGTGATTTTGTAAATAAGGTAAATCAAGCTTTTTTAGAGCCGGAGCAAATACCATCCATGGCAACTTATGGAATTGAAGAAATTAATAAGGACATAAGAGATGGTGTTATAATGAAAACAAATTTGACAAATGATAATTATTTGGTTGTTTCTCCTCTAAAGAAGAAAGGTGCTTGCAAATATGGTAATACACATATCGGATCTGATGAAGGAAGATGGTGTACTGCCAAAGAAGAAAACAATGCTTTTGATTCTTATAAAGACGGAATTCTTTATATTTTCATGGATAAGAAAGACAATTTAAAATCAAAATATCAATTTTATTATAAAGAAGACAATTTCCAATTTCAAGACGAATATAATAAAGCATTTGATTATAAAGAATTCTTTAATCAAAACATAGATGTTTTTGAAAAATTATTTCCAGATGTTCCAAGAGCTTTAAAATCAGATGGTAAAACTGAATTACCTTCTTATTACAAAAGAATTATAAAATATTTTCCGAAAACTTACTTTGATTTGTATCTGAAACAAATAGAGAAATATGTTTCCATGTTTTTAGTTAGCATAAAAAAAATAATTAATGGTGAATTAAATGCAGAAGAATTCTTTAATAAAGAAAATATTGGGATAGATTATGATGATATTGATTTTTATGACAATGGATTAAGAATACATTTCAGCTTTGATGAATACAATCAAACTTTAAATAGTTTTTATTGGGCTTATAAACATGGATATAGTGGTTATGATTTTAATACTGATGAATATGATTATATATATCACTATGTAAAAAAAGAAGATAAAAAATTATTTTTAGACTTAATAAAGATTTTTGAACCTAGTTTTACAGAAGAAAAATTTGATCAAGATGGTGAAATTTATCGTGTTATAGATCAAAGACCAGCATATCAATATTTTGAAGATCTTCTACAACATTTTGCAACAAATTATGAAGAAGCTATAAATGATGCACAAACAAAATGGATTGATGATGTTTTTGAAAAAATGCCAATAAGAATAGAGAACGACTCAATATTTGTTGAATATAAAAAAATATATGATTATTGCATAGAAAGAAGTTATACAAGTCCAAGTACTTTAGAATCAATTTTTGAGAATATGTTAGATCATTATGGAATTAATGATGATACTTATTATGATTATTATAATAATAACATTGATTATAGTGCTGTAAATAAAGGCATATCAGAAGATTTAAAAGAAGTACAGAGTGAAATAGAAGAAAACTTTGAGGGTATTGAGGAGTATAAGAAAAGCAAAGATAAATTTGATAAGTATATTAAGGATTTAAAATTTGAAAGAGATTGGCACCATCATTATTATTTAAGAAAACCAGAATTTGAGATGGGAATAAGAAGATTTGATTTTGCTGAAAATAAAGTTTACATACAATATAAAAATCTCAAAACGAAGGAAGATCATGAAGGTTGGATTAGTGTTGATGATATTCCAAAATATGCGACCATGGAAATGATGTTTGAAAATAAAATAAGAAACATGGTTAGAGAAATAATAAAAAATAAAACATATTAATTAAATTCTATTTTTCTTTTGACACAAGAACATCTTTTGTGAGAAAAAAACCGGGTTTCTTTTGTAAGTAAGTTATTTGTCTACCTGAATCAAAATCAAAATGCCATATATTTTCATCATCTTTAATGTATATTACATCTAGATAATTATAGACTTTATCATAATCATTTTCTTTTTGATATGTTGTACGAACTTCATAACACTTATCATCTTTCAAAAAGAATATAATGTTATTTAATTTTACATCATCAACGGCATGGATATAATCTGGTAAATCATCCATTATCTCAATGTTTTTATTATTCTTTAATAACTCTATCAATTGATCATGAGATTTGTTAAAATATTTATAGCCCTGAGACAATGATTTACAAGGAATTATAAATAATAAAAGGAAGAATATTTTATTCATTTTTTGATAAATTTCAGCCCTAAATTAGTAAAAAAATGATAATAAAAAAACAAATAATATTTATTTAAAAAAATCGAATAAATGAAGAAAGAAATTGAATTGAAAATAAGAAATAAAATAAGAAACATTTTGAATGAATCTTTAAATAAAGAAAATAAAGAGTTGGCTTTTGGACACGAAGAGATTGATAATTTGGAAAAAACTTTAAAACCAGATGAACATATTTGGCTTGATGATAGAACTGGTAATTTAACTGGTGAAAAAGTATCTAAAAAAGAATATTTAAAAAGAATGTTAAAACGTGCAATGGATGAAAAAAAATGGAGCACAGTAGGTTCTGCGATTTTATTTCTAGACACACAAATATAAAAAATATTTTTTAACAAAAAGCGATTTTCAAAAATTGGTTCATATTTATTCCCAATTATGAAAGCTAGAACGAACCGACACGTTAGAATCAATAAACCAAAAAAAGAAGAATCCCTTCCTAAAAGAAGGGATTTTTTTTTGTCCATAAGTAAACCTTTAAAATAAATATATAACATGAAAAACACACAAGTTTACAATGAATTAGTCCAAAAAATGAGAGAATTCTTTTTGGCAAAAAACTTCAAAGAAGTTCCGGCACAATCACGCTTATCAATTTTAGCGGCATGTGAAAATCCACACTCGGTAAAAACATTTGAATATAGTGGATTAATTTGGCCATTACCTCAAACAGGTCAAATGTGGTTAGAATATGAATTGCTACAAAACCCTGATTGGGATGGAGTATTTTGCTTAACAACATCTTACAGAGAGGAAAAAAATCCTATACCGGGAAGACACGAATTAATTTTCCCGATGTTTGAATTTGAATCAAAAGGTGGAATGAAAGAATTATTGAAATTGGAAAGTGATTTATTAGCACACTTGGGTTTTGATTCACCAGTAGAAGTTAATTATGATCAAGTATGTGAAGAATATGGTGGAGTAAAAATCCTCGAAAATGAACATGAAACAAAAATGTGGGAAGAAAAAGGTCCAGTAGTATCACTTCAACATTTCCCAATAAGAACAAATCCTTTTTGGAATATGAAACATAATAACAATGGAATATTTAATAAAGTTGATGTGATATTGTACGGTCAGGAAACAATAGGATCTGCAGAAAGATCTTGTGATGTTGCAACAATGAGAGAAATGTTCTATACAATTGAAGATGGTGGTTACGCAATTAAATTATTTGAATTATTTGGTAAAGAAAGAGTTGAATCTGAATTAAATCAATTTTTAAGTTTAGAATTCTTTGAGAGATTCGGAGGTGGAATTGGTATGACGAGAATGGCTAGAGCGTATCAATTAATGAAAGAAGAAAAACTAGAGTTAGTTTAAAAAGAAATCCCCCTCAAAAGAGGGGGATTTTTTATTTTAATACTATAAAAGATTTTTGATGTATTCTGGAATCATTATTAATCATGATTGCGTAATTTCCATTGGTTAAATTACTAATATCTAAATTAATTAAGTTATCTCCTTTATACAAATATAAATTTTCTTCGTAAATAATTCGACCTTCAACATTAAAGAGTTTTAAATTATACAAACTTTCACTTGTTGAATTAAATTCAATATTCATATTTTCTCTAGATGGATTTGGATATATATTTATTATTCCATTTTCATCTTTTATATTTTCAGAGATCTTGCAGCCAAAATTTATTTGAAGTGTTTTATTAAAACTTTGACCACAAGCATTTATACTTTTAACTCTTATTCCATTTGTTGAGTTAGTTCCAAAATTAACTAAGACATTTGTTAATGGAGTAACTAATTTATTATTTGTAGATGTAATATTTCCAGCAGATATTATAGAACCAAAAGGAGCTGTCCATTCATAATTTAAAGTTCCATATACAGGAGAAATAGAATATTGAACTGATTGTTGATTCAAACAAGGACTTATATTACCTGTTATTGTTCCCGGAACTTGTGGTATTGATTTTATTAACTGTGTTCTATTTGCACTTGATCCACAAACATTACTTCCATTAACCTGAAGAGTTGTTTCTGTAAATCCATTTCCAAAATTTACATAAATAGAATCTGTTCCCTGTCCAAAAGCTATAATTCCACCACTTCCTATGAAACTCCAATTATATTGTACTCCTCCAACTTCGTTTATACTATAAATCTCTGCAGAATTACACACACCATAAAAATTTCCTTTTATTCTACTTGGTGTTGCTGGTGGTGTCTTAACCCACACAAATAGTGATTCTGCAGGAGAAGTTCCACAATAATTATTGGCAACAACTATTAAATGACCATTATTAGTTCCAGCATTAACTGTAATTGTATTTGTTGTAGAGTTTCCTATCCAACCATTCGGAAGTGTCCAGATATAAGATGTTGCACCGGGAACTGCAGTACATGTATAAGTTGCAGTATTCGAAATATTAGAACATATTGTTCTTGGCCCTAAAATAGTGTCTGGCTTTGATGGACATGGAGCACATGGAGTTAAACAACTTGAAGTATTTATATTGTTTAACATTACATTAGTTGGTTGTGGACCAAAACCATTACTAAAATTAATTCCAACACTACTCAATAAATGACAATAAGACATTATTGTACCTCCATTATTTGGTAAAGGTCCAGTTGAACAAGTTCCACTCGAATACCCTGCTGTTGGACCACATCCATCAATAGCAGTATTGTTACCATTCCATACACAGTCGTGTGTATGTCTAGAACCAAGTAAATGACCTTGCTCATGTGAAAGAACATTTACAGTCCAAGAGTATGTTGGAACATTTTGATATGTTGAATTTATATCAGAATATGCCATTTTATATCTTGATTGAGATGAGCATAACCCATCAACATAAGCTATTCCACCACTTCCTGTATAACCTACAAGATGTGCAAGATCTCCATTAAAAGAGGTTCTATAATTTCCAAACTGATTTAAATAATCACTTGTATTTGGACCTGTATATGGATCTGTAGTTGTCCATACAAAAATTGTTGATAGGTTTATATCTATTCCATCATTTGCATAAAGTGTTGCCACTTGATTAAATGCTCCTTGAATGTAAGTGTTTACATTGGCCACACTTCCTTTGTTTGTATAAATATCATAATCAACTTCATAATAAAAATTAACACAATTTATTGAACTTATATTATTTAAGTTGGCATACAATTTATTATTGATATTTTTTCCCGGTACATTTAATACTTCGCAATTGTAATTTGGTATATCAACCAAATCCACATCTCCATACATTATGTATCTGTTTTCTTTTAATAGTTTTCCAATTGTTACATTGTCATATTCATCGCTATAAAAACCCATTATTTCATTTTCAGAAAAAGTAAATGAAGCAATTGAAAAAAGATTTTCATTTGCTATTCCACGATAGTGTACTATCTTATCATTTGTTTTATAGATGCAATTATCATCCGTTTGCAATGTAAAATTATCTGATAAAATATTTTCTTTATACAAAAGAAATTCTGTAAAACAACCAGTTGTTATTGGTATTTTAACTTTTATTAAATTAGGTTGATTTATTAATATTTGTTTTAATACATAATCGTCCAAATCCAACAAAGTGAAATCACCTAATTCATAAAATATGTCTTTTGGTTCTTTTTCTTTTGATATTTTAAAAGGTTCAAAGCTTTCAAAATATTCTTTTGAATTTATTAATTCATTTATTTTTTTTGGTATTTGTCCGGGTTCATTTCTATCTTGTGAGAACGATGAAAATGATAATAATAAAATTAATAATAATCCTATTATTTTTTTAAGGCTAATAAAATTCTTCATTTATAAAATTTTTAAATTGGTAAATATGAACTCAATAATATTCAAGCTGAATATCCAAACTCCATAACACTATCTCCATTTCCATAAACATTTTTAGCTTTTACTGTTTTGGATAATAGTTTAAAATTTCCTCCCAAATGTGCTTTTCCATGATCAATGGCATATTGTTTTACTGTAGTAATCCAATCTCCGTCATTTATTCGATTTAATTTTTCGTCTTGTTTAGGGCTTTCTTTTAATCTCTTTAACTCATCATAAATAAAATCATAATATTGGGATGAATTTTGCCAATTATTTACACCTTTCGGTAGTTTTCCATATTTCAATATATATGCTTTATGATTCTCTAATTCTGCTATTTTTTCAGTAACAGTTAAAACTTTTGGTATAGATCTGTAGATTTTTAAAGTTGCATTAGGCTTATTTCTTAATGATTGAATAATGCTTACTGCTAAATGATCATTAGGGTCTCCAGTTCCGAAATACCTTACAGCATTCGGCGTATAAATGTCTACTCCAAAAGCATTGGTCATATCATAAATGGGACTAGCATATCCATCAGAAGCGTGTGGTGCTTGATGTTCGCCCCTATAGTCAAAAGGTCCAAGATTGCTATAAACCTCTTCTATAGTTGATTTTATTATATTTCTTAATTTGATCAAAGACATTTCAAATAAATAGTCTATCAAATTTAATAAGTGCTAAGATTAAATTCTTCTGAATTTGCACCAGAAGTAGATAAAATTATACATCTATAAACCCTATTTGGAAACAAAGAGTTATAATCTACATAAGTAGTTATTGGTGTATTAAAAAACATTGGAGTTACGATTGACCACCATCTACCATTTATAAATTCTGTTCCAAAGTTTTGATCTTGAACCAAAAGATAATAGCCATTGTTTTGAGGGCAAAAAAGCGAGAAATGAACTTTTACTATTGCTGGTGAATAGAATTTGTTTACACTATAATAACTATAATCTATTCTTTCATAACAATTGTTATAGTAATCATCATCTATGATACACGAACTAAATGATAAACAAATAAAAGTCAGAAGTAAAAGAATAATTTTTTTCATCAAAAACAATTTTAGGTAAATATTTTAATAAAAACAAAATTATCTGATTGTGTCCCCTTCACTCCAATACTCTGCTAACCAGTTTGGTATTTTTACAAAAACATATCTCTTTTTTTCGTAATTGTACATGGCTATGTTAGAAAAGTTTTTATCTTCTTTATCAATTGAGATCACAACATACTCTCTATATTCATCTACTCTAAATTCATCTAAAAGCTTATTTGATGTTTTAAGACCTTTACTTGCTCGACAACTGAAAGCTACAATAAAAACTATCAAAATTCCTAATAATAATTTATATTTCATGTTATTTTATTTATACAATTGTTTTGATATAACTCTCTACTTGACCAACTGAATTAAGTAGGGTATTTTCATCAAATTCACTTAGTGAATCAAATATGTTTTGTGTATAATTATAAACATCTAAAGCGTTATTTTCATTATTATTAATAATAAAAATTTGACGTTCTGGCTCAGACTGGGGGAAGTAAATTATATATTTATTAATTTCTTCATTTAGTTGAACAGAAAATTTATATGAACTATTTTTGTATAATAGTGGAAAATCAATCATATCTTTATTTTTAAATATATCTAAATTTTTTATATTATACTATGTTCATTTAATTTAAAACCATATTGATTATCAAATTATTAAGATATAAAATACTGTAAATTCATTCTATTTTTAATTTTGATTAAAAACAGAACTATTTATATAAAAAATGGGTGAATAACTATTTTATGTGGGTGAAATAATTATTAAATTAGGTATAAATTAAAAACTATAAAATAAAAATGAAAACAAAAATCTTAATCCTGTTTATGACCCTTACGATTTTCGGATGTGGTCCTGATTACAAATCAGAAGTAGAAAAATTGAAGAGTGAGCAAGATAGTTTAATGGCTCTTCAATCAACTAAAGATTCATTAATTACTTCGTACATGAATGAGTTCAATGAAATTCAATCCAGTATAGAATCTTTAGCTCAACAAGAAAAATTGTTATCTGAAAAGTCAATTAACAATGAATTGACACCGGATTCAAAAACAAAATTATTAAATCAAATAGAGTCAATTAAAAAAGTTATTGAGGAAAATAAAAATAAAATATTATCACTTCAAACAAAAATAAAGAAATATAATTCAAAAATTAATGAGTTGGACAAAATGATTGCTAACTTAAACGTGCAATTATTACAGAGAGATTCAAGTATTGCTTCTTTGACTGAAAATATTAATCAATTAAATTCTAAGATTACAACTGTTGAATTAGAGTTGTCTAACACAAAAAGCGATAATCAATTAAAGGCTCAAGAAATTCAAGACAAGACTAATAAATTACACACAGCTTATTTTACTGTTGGAACATATAAGGATCTTAGAGATAAAAAAATAATATCAAAAGAGGGTGGTTTATTAGGAGTTGGATCAAATAGTGTTATGTCAAGTAATATAAATACAGATTCATTTACTAAAATTGATTACACTTCAACAAAATTAATTGATATAGTATCAAAAAAAGCCGACATAATTAGTGTTCATCCTCCGGATTCTTACAAGTTAATTACCAATGGAAAACAAATAATGGCTTTGGAAATATTAGATCCTGAAAAATTTTGGAAAGCATCTAAATATTTAATTGTCATAAAAAGTTAATATATTAACCCTAAATATATTAATTCCCCCTATTTTTAATTATAAAGGTAGGGGGAATTTTATTATATATTTATAGCCGATGATTGACTTGATTAGATCTCAAATAAGAACAATTGTTTATAACGAATACAATCATATCATAATTGATTCAAAAGAGTATTTAGAATTTGAAGATTTGATTTTAAATTCTCTTTATCAAAATAATTATCTAGAAGAAGGCTTCGGGACAGAGACCATAATTAAGTCTATAAAAGATAACATAAAATATTTTTGATATCTTTAAGTATTGATTATCAATTTTTTACATAAAGTTTGATTTTTCGATAAAAAACAATAATTTTGGGTTCATATTTACATATAATTAATTATAAAAACTTTAGTCATGAAAAAAATTATTTTACTTTTATTAGTAATTTGTACTTATTCTTTAAGTATTGCACAATCACCAACAATAGTGTTAAAAAACTTTGATAAATGGTCATTGGGTATTAATGTAAGTGCTAATAATCCAAATGGTGATGCCACAGATAAAAAAACATCATTCAATTTATTAAGTCCTGAATTTGGTTATGGCATAACATTAAGCAAACAAATTTCTCATTTTACTGGTTTCGAATTTAATTATTCAACTGGTAAATTATCAACAAACTATTCACCATATACGTTTCAGTCAAATTTCAAACAAATTGATGGTAGATTCAGATTAAATTTTACGAATGGTCAAATTTTAGCTGATTACAAAAAAACTCAGATATATGGTTTTGTTGGTGTTGGTATGATTAACTTTCAAACAACTTCATTTCCCGATTCCGGTGTTGTTGTAACTTCAAAAGCTGATTGGGTACACGTTATACCTGTTGGAGTTGGTTTTAAGAAAAGAGTTGGACAAAGATCTTCTATAAATCTTGAATTAGGTTATAATAGCGTTAACACTGATGTATTAGATGGTTTAAAAGTTTCCGGAAGCAAAAAAGACGGTTATACTGATATTAAATTAGGATTTCAATACACCATAGGAGGAAAGAAAAAACCATTGGAATGGGACGAGCCATTAGCTTATTTTAAGCCACTTGCTGAACATAGCGTAGATACAGTAGTATTAGTTAAAAAAGAAACTATAGTAGTTGGAGACACTGCTAAAAAACAAAACATAAATAACCTCACAATATTTTACGATACAGGAGACCATTTGATCAATGGTATATATACTGAAGATTTAAGCAAAATATTAAATCAATTAAAACAAAATAAAGATTCTTGGATTGAAATATTAGCCTTCTGTGATTCCACTGGAAGTGAAAAAACAAATAATAAATTAGTAGTTCAAAGATCTAGAATCGTCACTGATTATTTTATCAATAATGATATAGATAAAGACCGTATCAAAGTCTATAATTATGGAATGGAATTCGCTAAAGATCCAATTCTATCAAAAGATAGAAAAGTTATAATAAAATATTGGAAAAGTCTTGCTGACAAAACCAATAGCAGTTGGTATAAAAAATAATTTTTGTTTTTAGGGTTAATTATACTGGAAGAAAGGGTGAATAATTTCACTCTTTCTTTTTTTGTATTATTTGTTATTTTTTTTAAATGTTTTTATTAAATGAAATAATTCAAAATAATTCAAAAAATCTAAACATAGATGAAATTATTTGCCTATATGATTTGGATCACAAATGTGAATTTATAAAAGGAGATTTAGTGTATTTTGATGATTACGCATCCTCCAATCTATTTCTTTTTTACCAAGCATTGAATAGTCATGGGGACAGTTATAGGGATTTTATAAACTTCAAAACACTGTTTAATATCAATAAATCAATATTTGATTATATCAATTGTGTTGGGGAAATAAAAAAAATTACGCAAAAGAAATTAAGCTTTAAAAAGGGATCAAAAAACAAAGTAAAGTATCAAGTTGATATAAAATTTCCTGATGGTAACATACTAAAGTTCAATAATATAAAATATTTAAGACTTTACCACAGGGTATAGTTTTATTTAGTACATTTGTTCTGTTGCCCATTTGTTTTTTTGAGAAAAACCGGGAGTTACTGTTTTCTCCCGGTTTTTTGTAACTTTATATCATTAAATTACGTTTAAAAGATGATAAAAAAGATAATAAAAAAGATAATAAAAGTTTATCGTTATTTAGAATTCATTGAAAATGAAAGAATAAAAGCTATGATTTATTGTGGTCGTGGCTGGGGATAAAAACAAAACACTATGTATAATTTCGAGGAATTTGATAAAATAATTCAAAGAGTAGACGAGTATAAGATTGAACCTATTTTCTCAGAAGAAAAATTCAAGAGATTAGATCGTGTACCAGATGATTACGTTAATGATCGTGATATTTTAGAACTATGTTCCAATCTTATTGCTTTCAGTCAAAATTCAAATTCTGAATTAGTTGATAAGTTAATAAAATCCGGAAATTTATTTAAAGTATTTCATGGATTTGATATTAATGAAGTAGTTAAAATGAACCCCTGTGATGTTGTTGAACAGAAGTGGGATTTAATTAAAGCTATGCGACAACAAGGCAAGATATTTCATATAATAATGCTTGCTAGAAAAATTAAAAACATCGGAAATTTATCGGATATTTTAAACAACAATAAAATACCCAAGAAAATAGAATCTATATCTGATATAGATGATTTTTGGAATGGATTTGATGAATTACAGGATATTTTAAAGAAGAATAAAATTCCATTTTTTCAATCTACAACTTCACTTCTTCACTTTCTACTAGAAAGTGGATACGATTGTGTAAAGCCAGATCTAGTAGTTATGAGAGTTGGTAAAAAATTAGGTATTGTTGATGATGTTACTTCTGATGAAAGTTTAAGAAAAGTTGTAAGGGCAATTCAAGAATATTCACTTAATAGAGGTTTAAGACCATCCGTTGTTGATTTTTATTTTCTTATTGATGAGGGTCAAAAATGGGCTAGAAACTTTGTTAAAAAAGAATATTATTCTTGATTCTTCATAGCATAAGCATAATTATTTTTTTATTGCCATTGAATTTAATTTTTCCCCTTTAACGTATATATAATTTTTTATATTTAATTCTTCTTCTAGTTTTTTTACTTTTTCTTCATCCATAAGAATATGTTCGTAGATTATTAATTCAGGATGAAAATCATCATATTTTAAAATTTCCATTACAATATCAAAATCCATACCCTCCAAGTCTAAATGAATCCATTTAGGCTTATATTTTTCTAAAATATTTTTTACACTTTCTGAATTTATTAATTCTTCCTTAAAATTATCAAAAGACATTGGTGAATTTTCCGCCTGATCAATTGATGTAGTACTACAAAAACCACCACAATTTTGTTCGGCATAGAAAGGTATTAATCCACCATCAACAGAAATAGCTTTATTTTTAATAGTAACATTTTTTTTATTACCATGAAATTCAATTAAACTTTCAAAAGCATAATTTAATGGTTCATATACAATTGCTTTTAATGTATTATTTACTACCATATTAACCCATTCTCCACTTGTTCCATCGTGTGCTCCTGCAACTATTCCAATTGCATCTTTATTATTAATTGACCATATATCAAAATAATTCTGGACAGAATCACCATCAACTATATTATCAACATCTCTCTCTAATATAACATTTCCATTTTTATCTTTTATTAAGACATAACACTCATCAGTAAATGCATGACTCTGTGCCCACATATATGGCATCATTTCTGTTTCCCATGTTATTTTTTGACTAATTTTATTTATAACTTTTACATTTATAGGATATATATCCACGCCAAAACTATGTCCTGTTTCTACTCTTACTCCACCAGATAAAATTGTACAGTAATTAATTATTTTCATTATTTAAGTATTTATATATTTAATTATTAGTGCTTCATTTTGCATTACTCAGTACTGCAAATCGTTTAAGTCAGAACTGCATTTTGCAACACTGACTCTTTCATTTTGAAGTTCATTTTGAATTTTATTTTCATTTGATGAAGTGTCTTTTTTAATGTTATATTCTGGATTTAGATTATTTGATTCAAAAAAGGTATAATCCACTTCTCTTTTACTTATCTTTATTTTATTACAATATCCATTTTCAATAAGTTCAGTTATTGCAGTTCTTAATCTTCTTTCTCCAAATTTTATCTCTAATGAAAATTTATTTATATAAAATTTCCAATAATTTGGCTTTTTTAGAACTTGAACTAAAACATATATAGCATCTGCTGATAAGCTAGAATTTAATAATTGATTACTTATAATTGTATAGGTATCAGAGTCTTTGCCCTTTTTTGTCCTATAAATCCTCTTCATTTACCTAAGATAGCAAAAAATACACTTTTTTCAAAAACTTCTTTTTAATTCTATATTTATTATAGATGAGAAATCATAGATTATTTGAGGCAGTTATTTCTAGTTCAAAATCAAAACCATTTCTAAAAGAATTGTTTGATTATTTTGCACAAAAAGATACTATATCTTTTGCTGACCTTGCTATAATGGCTTATGGCTATGGAATTGAAGTTGTGGATTATGAAACTTTTTATGAGGAATTACCTGAATTGTGGAGAAAAGGAAACATTCCCCACAAAGGAATAAAAATATTCGGCTTAGCTAATCCTGTTACAAAAAAACCTAGATTAGTTATTACAATTGATCCAATAGAGAAAAAAGATTATAATTATATTTCAATTGTTGTAAGTCACGAATTTGTTCATTCTGGTCAAATGAATAGAATGAAACCGGGTGCTATATATATTCCACCTAAAACAGTTTACGATTTGAATGTTTATTATTCTGATAAGCAAGAAATAATGGCGTGGTCAAAAACCATAGTTGACGATGTTATGAAAACATTTAAACCTAGTTCTTTTGAAGAAGCTATGGAAATTTTACCGAAAGGACATTATTATAAAAGAATTAAGGATGTATTTAAAAACGATCCTAAAATTTGGAACAAGTATTTAAAAAACATTTATAATTATTTCAAAATGGAATTTGAACCTGTAGAAGAAAAATCTGATTTATCAGAATTACGAAAGAAAATAAGAGAGATTTTATCAGAGAACGATAAGATAAAAGTTAATCATGCTTATTTTCAAAAATTATTAGATATGAGTAGAACTGATCTGAACAATAGAAATTTTATTCAGGGAGTAATAAACTCAATCAGAAAAGCTGGTGGAATGGCAACTCAAAAACAATATGCTGTTCTTAAAAGATTTGAAAGTGGGGATAAAACTCCATATTCATCAAAAAATTAATTATTTGCCATGTATCATTCAATGTCTGGACAAGATAAGTGGGTTCTTGAAACACTAAATTTCAAAACAAATGGTTTTTTTGTTGATTTAGGTGCAATGGATGGTATTACTTATAGTAATACTTATACTTTAGAAAAAGATTATTCTTGGACAGGAATTTGTGTAGAAAATAGTTTAGTACACTGGAATTCTTTAGTTACGGCTAGAACCAGTAATAATTTTTACAAAACAATATATAGTTATCATGGCCAATGTCTTATTGATGAAAATGGTAAAATTGTCACTGAAGGCACAGGTACCACAGTAGATTGTGTGACTTTTGACGATATAATGGTTGAAGATGGGTATACAGGTTTAATTGATTATCTTTCGGTTAATTTAGGAGGAAGAGAAGAAGATGTTATTTTAACAATTGATTTATCAAAATATGAATTTCAATTGATATCCGTTCAAGTAAATAGACATAAGACTCCTCACAAGTATATTGATGAAACTTTTCTATATTTATGGAACAATGGATATGAAAGAATGTACAATGGTGTTTTAGGAGCAGATCCAACCAGAGATAGTTATTGTAACTTATATGAAGATTGGTATTATAATAAAAAATATATTTCAGTATAAAATAAAAATGAATTAAAATGAAAGAATTAAGAAAAGAAATAAGAAATTTAATTAAAGAATCCTTTGATAATATTGACACTTATGAAAGTGTAATTGAATCGTATAATGTTAACATAAGAGGATTTCATAATTTATTTGATTTAGATAAGTTGGAAATAGACTATCACGATGCTAAATTTTCTATTATTTGGACATTAGATATTGAAGCGAGGAGTTGGGGTATAAAATCTATCAGACCAATGGTAACAAGTATAAGGGGTGAAATACATTGGACGGTAGATAAAGAAGAATTGGATCCTGATAAGATTGATTATATAAGAAAAGAAAGTAATTACGAAAATGATTATTCTTTTGAAGGTGTTTTAGAATTCAATACTTTAAATAAAATTGATGGTCATAGCTGGATAATAAAAGATGATAACTTTAAAATAAATGAAAATGGAGAACTTTACCCATCAGATTTAACAATTAATTTTGATGGTTTAGAAATGGAAGTTGAATAAAATATTTATTTATATTTCTTTAGGATTTTTTATTTTTATTTTATGATTGCTGTTTTATTTAGTTTATTAATAATAAGTCCATTTGTTTCATTGTTGTTGCTATTTTGGCACAAAACCAATTTTTTTACAACTTATGGTAAAATATTTGGATTAAAAAAGATATTGAAAATAGATTTATATGAGGAAAAGAAACTATTAAGCTTAGATCTTACCTATCCTCAATTTTTGGGTATTACCTACAATGGATTTTTCATAAGGTTATTGTCTTGTATAGTTTGTATATCAACTTGGTTAACTATAGTATCAAGTTTTATTTTATATCTAATATTTTCAGATATAATTATATTCTTTTTAATTCCAATAAATACATTGTTGGGATTATTTATTTACTTAAAAATTAAAAAATTACTATAATATGGTTATTGAAAATTGTGTTTCATTTCATTATCTTATTTTGACAATGGGCAATGAATTTAGAGAAATAGATGTTGTACAAGAATTTGAGAAATGTATAAGTGAATATAATGGCATGTGTAGTTGTGAAGGAGAAGTGAAAGACATGAAAAGAAATCAGTGTGAAGAAAAATATCAAAATCTTATATTAAACAATATGGATAAGATTAAAAAACTATTATTAGATTTTAATGATGAATTTACTTTTAACACAGTATACCCAGAGCAAAAACTTCTTGCTTTTATTTCTAAGATGAAATAACTTATATTAGATTAATATGTTCTCTTTTCTTCCAATATGAAACTGGGCCATAGTAAGTACAAATTTCTTCTCCGGGAAAAATATCTCTTTTAGCTTTGTATTTTAAAGTTTTTCTCTCTTCATCTGTTTCCCAGTATGCATTTGAATTTTCCGAATGATTATAGATACATCCACATCCAAATGGAATAACCTGTTCTTCCCAATTTATGTTTGCAGGAAAAGAAAAACGATAATCATTTAATAATTCTTTATTACATTCTAATTTTTCTTCACCTCTTTTAAATAAAGTAAAATAAGGTGTTTCTTCTATTAATTCATCTTTTTTTATAAAATCTGAAGCAAAAACACCCCAGCCATGAATATCTGATCTATCAATATAAATTTTAGTAGGTAATTTAATCATTTAATAAAAAACATAATATTTATATTAAAAATAGAATAAAACGGTTAATAGTGAATCATAACAAGAAAATATTAAAATTAGTAAAAGAACAAGTAAAATTAATTTTTGAAAATGATTTGCTCTTAGAAGCTGATTATAAAAAAAAGATTCTTGAAAAATTTGCTATTCCTGAATCTGTAGCCGAATATTTATCTGAAAGATTAGGTAAACTATCCCTATGGTTTTTAAATGCTCTGGTAGCAGATCAATTTGATTCACAAAAAGAATATTTCATAAAATATGTTAACCAAAGACCTTTTTGGGTCAGAAGTAGTTTTGATTCTAAAGTTACAAAGATATTAGATTGGATTAGACATCCTTTGGTTGCTGGAACTGTTGATTTAAGAAATTTAACTTTACAAGATGCTTTAAATAAATCTGATGAATTTCATGAAAGCTTAAAAACATTAGGGGGTCAAATAAATTATAAGGAAGAAAATGAAAAGTTAGTTCAATATGATAATGGATTTTATTGGGCCAAGATTCCCTCTAATTATTCTCAAGAAGAATGTAATAGAATGGGTCACTGTGGAAGAACTAGTAAAGGTGATATTTTATTTTCGTTAAGGTCTGATTTAGATTATGGGAAAGGAATGACGATAAATGATTCTCATTTAACTGTAGCATATAATTCAGGAGAAGGTTTAATATATCAAAGTAAAGGAAAGAAAAATGCTAAACCATCAGAAAAATATTTCCCTTATTTTTTTGATTTGATTTTGAGATTACCGAAATTCAATGGATTTGGTAGAGAATATCAAAGTTCAGAAGATATAAGTCTTGAAGATTTTTCAAATGATCAATTAAAACAATTATTGCAAAAGTATCCAGAGGCATTTCAAACCTATACTTCACAGAAAGTTTTAAAAGATAGAGGAATAATAGAAACAATAAAGGCAAAGGGTAAGTTAATATTAGATTTAGATGTTGATGAAATTGACACCTACATTCAAATTGACAATCATTTAAGAAATGATATAATTAAAAGAGTTTTAACAGACCCTTATGATTTATACTATAATGATTATTCAGATAGCTGGAAATATATGGCTGATGATGTAAATGCTGAAAATAAAAAAACAATTCTACAATATATCACAGATAAATTTCCTGATATTGACATCAGTAGTGGTGATTTAGAAGATATAATAGAAGAAAATAGTGATGAACTAAATGAAGTAATTATAGCCTTAAATCAGGCAATTGGTGATGCAGAAGCTCAAGATTATGAAAGTTATTGTTACAATCAATTAAAAAGTGCTTTGGAGTTTTGGGGAACAGTAAATGAATTAAATGATTCTGGTGCTGTAATTGAAGTTGATATAGATGATTTTTTAGATAATGTTGATGCCGGTGAAGTAGAATATGCCATGGATAGATGTGATGGTGATAGAGAGTGTGCTTTTCATGAATTAGTATCAGATGGCAATATAGCAGCACCTAGATTTTACTTAGATGATAGATATACACCAACTGCTAATAAACAGAATTTTAATGAAATATTACAAGATACTTTAAGTTTTCAATTATCTTAAATAATAAAAAAACCGGATTTTACTCCGGTTTTTTACTGAGGTTACCCTTCAGCATTTTATCAAGCAGCAGTAGCGATTTGCTCTTGAAACGGCCCTAAGACAAATTCTTAATTACCACCAAGTGTTACACTAAAACCAGATCTCGTCATAGTTTCTTCTGCACCTGCTTTATCAACTATTTTAATTGTTTCTTGAAATGAACCAGATCCTTGAGCTTTTGAATATGTAGCACTTATTATATTTCTTCCCTTCTCTAATAAATCTTTCCAAATATCAAATGCTGTTTCTTTATACAAATTACTTGCATCAGAATCAATAACTGTTTTTGTATTTGTATGAATATTGTGAGCTTTTTGAATGGCGACATCAACAACAGATTGAACTTCATTTCCAAACTGATTCATTGTTGTGGTGTGACCATCTCTTAAATCTACTAAAACTTTTATAGCTTTTAATCTTTCCATATCACCAGAAACATCAATCCATGCATTTTTAGTATCTTCTAAAAGTCCTATTGCTATATTTAATTCATGCTTTGGTATTGGTGTTCCAGTTGCTGCTGCTTTTGCAACAGAACAGAAAACAATTAATAAAATAAAAACTATAATTGTTATAATTACTAATTTAAAAATAAATGGATATTTTTGAGATAAACCTTTGACAAATTTACCAATTGTACTTGTTATCCAACCTACAAATTGTTTTACCTTAGAAATTATTTTAAATCCTAAAGAATAAGCTTCTAATAAAAATGAGTTAAGATAGTTTGAGATCTTATTTAAAAAACTAGTTTTAAAATCTGTTAAAATATTCTCTGATATTATTTCAGAATTTAAAATTTCAAAAAATTCTTTATCAGTTATTTTATTTTCGCAAAATAATTTAACACTTTCTTGGTGAATAAAATCTTCTTTTATTAATTTTATTCCAGCCAATTCTTGCATTCTAGATAATTCACTCAACAATTCTCTATTTAAAGAAGCATCTTTCATAATAATAAATAATACAAAAAATGCTTTTTTAATTATATTTATAAAATATAACTATAAATAAAATGGATATACGTCAGGTAATAAGAAAAATAATTAAAGAATCTGAAGAAGAATCAGAAAAACTCCAAATGGAATTTGGTGATATAGAAAAAGCTAAAAGAGGAATTATAGCTCTTTCTAAAGGAATCATACCATCTTCAGATTATAAAGTAAAATTCAGTTTAGGATCACAAGATCCATATGAAACAGGATCTTATAGCCAAGAAGGTGAAGTAGAATTAAATTATAGTTTTGAAGGTGTTAAATATGATACTATAATTTCTATAACAGCAGATTTTTATTTTAAACAAGCAGATTTTCAAGGTGATTATTGGCAACCAGCAGATGAAGATGAATATGAAGCAGAAGAAATTTTTTATGATGAAGACGAAATTATCATCGGAGATGAAGAAAGAAATGAATACGATATTCAAGTTTCGGATTTAGGTCCAAATTTTAAAAGAGATCTTGAAAAATTCCTTTTTGATTACTATGATCCACAAGATCATATTTAATAATTTATTGATTTTCAATTAGTTAAATATAAAATAATTTAAAAGTTACAACTAAAAATTGTAACTTTTTTTATTTTTTATCGTTTTAATTGGAAATTATTACGCCATATGAAGCTTAATAAAAATTTTATAGCTATCAATTATATCCAAACACCACAGGTTCAAGAAAAGGTAATTGAAATCCTGATGGATGAAAAACTTTTGAAGCCATTTGTAGAATTGGGTCAATGGGATAGTAATGATATATTGATTAGGGAGAAAAGACTTAGAGAATTACATAGTAATCAAAATCATAAACTATTTTATATAACTAAAAAAGTTCAAGAACATAGTGAACTTATTAAATTTGACAAGATTAATCTAAGTTGGTTTAGAAGTCTAAAAAGTCAAATTTCAACTTACATTGTAAGTCGCCATGAATTTTTTAGATTTAGAATTGATGAGAAAAATGCTATTTTCATAATGCATTTTTACAAAGATCCCGAAATAAGTGAAGAAAAGTTAAAATATCTATCAACCTTGGATGTTCCAAATGCTGATTTCTTAGGGTATAAATTTGACACATTTATAATTCATTTGGATGAAGAAAAATATCCAGATGGATTTATGCCAGAAAATGAAGAATGGGGACAAAATCCTGTTAATAAAGAAAGGTTTGTAAAACTTTTGCTTTTCATAGAATTATCTGAGCCAGTCATTGAAATAGTGAAAGATAATCAAAAGATTAAACTCAATAATGATTGGGAAAAATCTATGGATGGGAAGATAAAGAATGAATCTGGTGTTAATGTTATTTTGGTAAATACACTTTGGAATAAAGTAATCATCAATGATTCTGGATTCTCTGTAAAAGGTCACATAAGAATTCAACCATATGGACCCGGTAGAACTCTTTACAAGCCAATTTGGATAGATGAATTTCAAAAGAGTGGTTATATTCGTGGAATTGAAAAACTAAAGGACAATGATTAAATTAGAAGAAGTACTTGAAATACCTACATTCACTGGTAGTGAAGATATGATGGTAGAATTTATTAGAGATTTTTGTATCAAAAATAATTTTGATCATTATCTTGATAAGAAAAATAACATCTATATAACAAAAGGTGTTGTTGGAGAAGAAGAATATTATCCGTGCTTAGTTGCACATACAGATACTGTTCATAGAGATCAGGAAGATCTTTTACTAAATGGTGAGAAAATAACCATTAAAAATCTTTTGACTTCTGAGGGTAAAACAAAATTAATGGGCTGGAATTCTTTAAGAGATGTTCCAACAGGAATAGGTGGTGATGATAAATGTGGCATTTATATATGCCTAAAAATGTTATTGGAATTAGATCAGGTAAAAGTTGCTTTCTTTGTGGAGGAAGAAACTGGTATGCATGGTTCTAAAGTCGCAGATAAAGAGTTTTTCAATAATGTTGGATATGCAATTCAATTTGATGCTCCGACAGCAAATTGGTTTTCACAAACATTGTTGGGCGAAAAACTTTGGACGAATGAATTTTTTGACGATGTTAGACCTGTTTTAGAAAATAATAATATAGATAACATTTCAAAAGATCCTTTCACTGACGTTTATCAAATAAGGAAAAAATTTAACATTTGCTGTGCAGTTTTTCCAACTGGATACTATAATCAACACAGTGTTAGAGAATATGTTGTTCCGGAAGAAACGGAAAAGTGCATACAAGTCGGATTAGAAGCTGTGAAAAAACTAGGAAATAAAAGGTTTTTATATTCTTAAAAATAATATTAAGCAATATATTGATTTAATTCATATCTACCAGATTCCATTCTGTAGATTTGAACATGCAATTTTTTCTTTGAAAGTTTGCCTTCTTTTTCTAAATCAAAACGACCTCTTTTGGTATCACCATATTTAACACCACCTACACCAAATAAAAAGAATTCTCTTTCTTGATCTACTATTTCAAAACCATCTTTTTTTGCTCTTTCTTCTACTTTTTGTAATGCTTGGCTTAAAGTATCAAAATATGTATCGTTGTTTTTTTCTTCTTTAAATAAAGCTTGTCCCTGAGTTGCTGCAGCTTGAGCACCCGGAACAGCAGCTGCTGTTAAATTTGGCTTATATATGTAAGCTTTAAACTTATCATTTCTTTTTTGTACTTGCTTTGATTGAGGGTCTGTTATTTGATATTGTAATTGAAAATCTTTTATTTGACCATCTTGTGGACCTACCAATTTACTTGCTGTTACAAATTTTTGTAAATCTCCTGCAAAAACAGGATTTAATAAAATATTAAATCCGCCCACTGGATTACCATTATAGAAAAGAATAACATTTTTTGCTTTTGGATTTGATGCCATAGCGAATTTCATTAAATTAGTGGTAGCATCATTCAAATTTTTTGAAATTCCTACTTTATATCCCATTCCTCTGAAATACTTTTGAATAGCAGGAAATGTCTGAGCATCGAATGTTTTTTTTAAAGTAGCAGCATCTAATTCTTCAAGAATATTTGCTAACTCTTGTAATCTTTTTTTGAAATTTTCGCTTAATAACATCTTTTAAAATATATGTTTATATAAATATAAATATAAAAAAAAACTCTATATTTTAAAGTTTTTATCTTCTTGGTCCATGATGACCAATATTGTTTTTTTGATTATGTTTTTTATGATTCCTTAAAGGTATTGTATAATGATAAGATCTTTGATAATAATAAAAATTATAATTATAGGGTATCACTTCAATATTTAAATATCTTTTTGGTTTTCTTTTTTGTGGTTTACTTTCTACATAACAACCACATATTAAACAGAAAAATAATAAAAAAACAATATTTTTTATCATAAAGATTTTAGAGATTAATACCTTTTAGATAAATATTTAAAAAAAAAGAGGACTTTTATAGTCCTCTTCTTTCAATTAAACAACAATGAAATCACAATAAACAATTTCCTGAATCGAAATTCTCACAGAAGAAATCGTAGGATATCATTTTAGCATTCGGACATTTCTCAAGTTCCTTTTTACTGATTTTGGCTCCTTCACCCATTACGATGTAGTCAACCTTTTCATTCAGGATAGCCATTATTTTGCCTCCAAAAGCGTGGATATATGGTTTTAACCTAGAATGGTGAGGATTGAAATGTCCCACAAAATGAAATCTTAATCCTTCATATGATATTTTTGATTTTCTTCTTCCCATTCTCAGTAGAAAATGATATCGGCATCAAAACCCTTTCCAGTGGAATCATAGCAACCTTCATTGTCAAGCTCCATCCCATCGTAGTTAATGTCGGTGACAATTTGTTCATTAAATACTTTTCCAACGGATATAGAAAGTTTCGATCTGTCAAACACCTCACCTTCTTCAAGCTCGGTCTCTCCGTAGCAATACATTCCACGATCACTTGAGCGACACCATAGATATGCAGTGCCTTTTGTTTTCTTTGGTACAAATTCTTCATGGAAATGCTTTTTTAGACTCTTATCAGTTACTTCAATCTCAAAATCTTCAATCTGATCATCACCTTTGTATACTTGAATACATAATCTTGAACTTTCTGAGTAATATACTTTTTCTTCGTGCATACAGTTGTCGTTATCATACCATTTTCCGAAATGAGTTGGTGGTACTTCGTCATCCCAGTCTGCATTCCAAACATGATCTTGTAATTCCTGAGAAGCATCATATGAATCCTCTTTATATTTCTTTTTCCAATAATCAATCTGGGTTTTATCAAGGGAGGCAATACAATGTTCTCCTCCGTAACCATAAACATAGTATTTAAGTCTATATTTAGTTTCAGTCGATTCTGAAGTATTATTATTTCCGTTATTAACTAAATCTTTCTCATCATTGATCAACTGCATAAATGCACCATCACTCAAAATCCTTATGGATGATATTTTATCTGCTTGTTTCAGTTTACTTCCGGGATTTTCACCTACGATAAGATAATCTAATTTATCACTGACTTTGCTAACAATTTTTCCACCTAAGTCAGTTACCATTTTTTCAGCACCCTTTCTATCTATTCCAGTCAGAGTTCCAGTGAAAAGGAAAGTGCTTTCAGATACTCTTTTGTTTTCGCTATATGGTTGAATATTTGTTTTTTTCTGTTCTGATTTTTTTTGATTTTTAACTTTAGATTTTGAAATTGTTTTTTTAGAAACTTTTTTCGCAACCTTTTTAGGAGCTTTTTTAACTACTTTCTTTGCTACTTTTTTTACAACTTTTTTAGCTGGTTTTTTAGCAGTTTTCTTTACAGCTTTTTTAGCTGGTTTTGTTTTTTTTGCTGGACTGGCTTTTTTAGCTGGTGCAGTTTTTTTAGCTGGTTTAGCTTTTTTAGTTGTTGCCATTTTTTTTGTTTTTAGTTTAGATGTTTATATGATTTTTAGTTAGAAATTTTTTACCAAGAAGAATCTTCTATTTTAGAAGTCATACTATTTTCATTTGTACCGTAAACTAATTTACTACCTATAGGATCGTATTTAATATTTGCTATTGATAATGATTTTATTGAATTATCGTCTATTAATAGATTTTGATTACGATTGATTTTAACTATATGATAGAAATTATATGAATATTCATAAAGATCATCAATAGTATTCATTAGCACCAAATCTTTTTTAACACCTTCAACAACTTTTATTGTAGCAACTGGTTTCAAATTTTGAAAACTATTTGATTTGAAAATAAGATAATAACCCGGAACACTATCGTTTATTGTTCTCCAACTCAAATATATTTTATCTCCATATTCTTTTATTTTGTAATCAACAAGATATTTTGCTTCTGGATTTATTTCTAAGAAATCATTATCACTAAATAACACACTTTTGTTATATTGTCCAAATACATTTATATTTATTAATATAGTTGTAATTAATAAAGTTATGGTAAATATTTTCATGGCTTAAATTTTAAAGTGCTAAAATAATAACAAATACACAATCTTCAAAATATATCCAACTATTTATAAGTAAAAAAAAATGGAGTTAAAGATAGTAAATTTAATTAAAGAAGGTTTTAGTTTAAAAAATAACGATAAAATCACTGATTTTAAGCCAGTTAAGTTAAAATACGGGTATGATGAACTTTCGGAATTTATAGATGCTGAAACTATGGAAATACACTATAACAAGCACTATAAAGGGTATATCAATAAATTAAATGAACTTTTGAAAGATAAAAAAATTAATTTGAAAGATTCTGATACAATAGAAAATATTATGTCTAGAGTAAATGGATTAGGAAAAAAAATAAAAAATCAAGCTGGAGGTGTATACAATCATGAGTTTTTTTGGGAAATAATGACACCTAATAAAGAGAAGAGAAAATATGATGGAGAAATAAAAAAATTAATAGATAATCAATTTGGTTCCCTAGATAAATTTAAACAAGAATTTTCAGAGCAAGCTAAATCAAAATTTGGATCTGGATGGTGTTGGTTAGTGTTGAAGCCGAATAAAAAATTAAAGATTATGACTACCTCTAATCAAGATAATCCTTTAATGAATATTTATTTATCGAGAGATAAATACAATGATGGTTCAATTATATATAAATCTATATCGGGTAAAATATTATTAGGCTTAGATCTTTGGGAACATTCTTATTATTTAAAATATAGAAATAAGAGAGATGAATACATTAAAAATTTTTGGAAGGTTGTAAATTGGGATCATATTAACAATATAATAAAAAAAGAGTCCTAGAAATAGGACTCTTTTTGCTTAGGTTAAAATTATAATTATCTTACATTAACTGCAGGATTACCAGAGCTTGTTTCTGATGATGTACCTGCAGAATTAACTGCTTTTACTTTAAATCTAAACTTAAGATTTTTCTTATCAGTAGATAACATTTGATTTACTTCTTGAGCTGTTCTAAGTTGTGCTCCACTAAATATTGCTGAAGTATTGGGTGATGAAATTGTTTGCTTCATGGATAATATCTGTTTTTCTGCTCCACCCGAAATTACTAAATAAGGTATTACATCATACGATAAAGCATTTGAAACATTATCCCATGTAACTACTACATTTGAAGTTGTTGTGTTAGATCCAGAACCTAAATTGTTTGCTATTGCTTGAACTGAAAATGGAGCAGATGGTATTGTTTGAGTTATACAAGGTCCAAATCCATTGCTTAAATAAGTAATTCCGTTTGCATAGTAAGGATATGTTGTTGATTGTCCTGTTTGACCATCCCAGTTAAATGGAATTACTATAGAATCTGGATAACAATTACTTCCTTGATTCAACATATAGAAATTTCCAGAAATTGATAAATAATAATTTCCGGGATTGAGATTTACTGGTAATTGAACAATTCCTTGATCGTTTGAAACGTAGTTTGGAAATATAACCAAGCTATCACATACTTGACAATTATTATAATAATTATCCATTTGATTTCTTCCAGTTATTGCAATATTAGGATCAATGGGACCACACAATCCTTCGAGCCAATCTTTTAATGGATTTGGATCCGTTCCCGTTGTTCCATTTAAGCCAAAAGTTTGAGTATAATAAACAACTTGTCCATTATAAACTGAAACTGCATAACCAGAATTATTTTGAATGTTCCAATCTGTTTTTTGATTCCAATTAATTACATTACCACATGAATCTAAAATGTAAGCGGTAACAAAATTTGGAATATTAATAAAGTCTAGATTACTGGTAAATTGTGGATTATAACAAGGGTCATGTGTTAATCCGTTTTGTCCATAAATGCCAAAAAAGGCAACACTAGTTCCCATATTTGCTAAATTAATTGGAAATCTAGCTAACAAATATGGTTGTCCAACAACAAAATTTACATTTGAACTTCCGCAATTTAAATAGAAAGAATCTTGAGAACTAACAGTACCTGATTCAAATCTCAATCCCCAATAGGGACTTACAATATAAGCAGAGTCAATCAAGACATCTGGATTTTGTGCTTTATTTGTAAAAGATACAAATGTAAGCATTAGTAAAAGTATAATCTTTTTCATTTTTTAAGTTTTTAAAGGTTTATAATATAAATTACTTTTTTTTTGAAAAAAAAACAATATTAATTAATTATATATTTTTTTATATATATTTCTATAATTGGTAAAAAAACGGAAAAAAAAGAAATGGTTACAGAATTAAACTCAAATAATTTTACAGAAACTATTAATCAAGAAAACAAATTAATTTTAGTTGATTTTTGGGCACCTTGGTGTGGTCCATGTAAAATAATTGCACCAATTTTAGATGAAATTTCAGCCAGTGTTGGTGAAAATGTAACAATATCAAAATTGAATGTTGATGATAATCCAGAAATAGCAGCTCAGTTTGGAATAAGAAACATTCCTACTTTGTTATTTTTCAAAAACGGAGAAATTATTGATAAAACAGTTGGTGTAAGTACAAAATCTAATTTAGAGAATAAAATACAAACTCTTGGATAATTTACATACTGCTCCAATTAGTTATATTTGAATCTAGATACATAACAAATCTATACAAAAAAACTTCTTGGTTCATTTTATCTTTATATCCAACACTAAAAGTATAATCTTTAGAGTCACTCATATAACCACCAAATCTTACAAATATTAGGTTTGATTTTATTTCTTTTTTTGATTGTTCATCATTTGTCGTTATTGGAGGTGATATTTTAAAATATAAATTCTCTCCATCCATATTAGAAAAAACAAGTTGCTGATTTATGTTGTTTTGTACAAATAATTCTATTTTTTTTAAGATATTAATATTTCCAAATCTTTTTTGAAGTCCGTAAAAATCATCCTCGTATGCTTCTGCTGGAGCTACATATCCTTTTTGTGGATCACTTAAACCAGCCAACTCTTGAGATCTTTGTATATTCTCTAAAATTCTATTAATTCTTTTTTTTACTGAAAATTCCATAACAATTATAAATAGTTAGTTTTTTGCAAAAAATTTTACATAATTGATTTTAAATACACTTGGATCATATTTAGCTCCGTCTATTTTAGGGTGATATGCGTTATTTATAATTATATTCATTTTTACATCTTCCCTATTAAAATAATCTAAAATCTCCTTTTTTTCAGTTTGAAATATTAAATAACCATCATAATAAAACTTAATAAATTTTTCTGTCCAATGGACAGCATATGTTACAGGTCTTTGAGATGGGTTAAGTGGTAAAGGATAAACTTTTGCTCCATAACTTGATTTGGTTTTATCTTCAACAAAACCATAATGAATATTCGGTTCAAATTTTACAAATGGAATTCCAAATTGATTACTATAATCAGACCTTTTTCCACTATAAGCTTCTAGAATATCTATTTCTGGTGGCCAAGTTTTTTCAGCAGTCAACCAAATTGCTGGCCACAATAATTTGCCTGTAGGTAAAATTCCATTTACTTCATAATAACCATATTTAAATGATTTTTTTGAAATAACTAATCCTATTCCATATGGTATAATAATATTAATATTATTTTTAAAATCATAAAATTTTTTAGGACTATATCTTGTATATAAATTTAAAGAACCGTTTTCAATTTCTACAAAATCTTCGCTTTTTCCATAGTATTGATATAAATTGTCTGGATGAAAATCACCCCATGGCTGACCAATAGACCATTTGTTCTCATCAAGCTTATTTCCTATAAAAAAATCAGAAAAAACTAATCTATAAAAATTTACATCTTTTGGTTTGTTTAAATTTGATTTTATTTTAAAAACAAATCTTATGAAAGATTTAAATTGAAGCCAGATATTATATAGTTTTTCATTTTTCATTAAAGTAAGTTTATCACCCAAATAAATAGAATGGTATTTTAAAAAAATATAATATTTATAAATACAAAACACAAAACAAAACACTAAAATGATTAAATTTTTTAAAGACATGCTATCGAGTCCTAGTGGATCGGTATCATCAAAAAGAGTAATTGGCTTCATGGGATTTTTATTTTTAGCTGGAACTATGACAGCTAATTCATTTTCCCCTGTAGACGTTGCACCTTCAGCAGAGTTAGTAGAAGCTGTTAAATACATAACAATTGCAGCTCTATTTGGAAACACCTTAGAAAAGTTCGCTGGAACAAAAATAGGTGGTGGAAATTCAGAAGGTCAAGCTTAAATAAATATACCCTGTAATTTTACAGGGTATATTTTATCATCTTGGTATTCCAGTATAGAAAAATCTATTAGATCCACATCCGGGTCCCCCACATAGTTGTGGTACTATTCCATTGAATAGAGTTGGAATAAATGTTGATGGTGTATTTGTTTGAAATGCATCACAGCTATTTATTTCCCAGCTACAACCTGAATTGTTAAAAGCTTTTCCAGTTAATTTTACCCACCAAGGAATATTGGATATTCTTACATAAGGATAACCTCCTTGCGTAGCTGCATCAACTAATATTCCTGCATATTGACCGAAAACTTTTTCTATTGTAATAACGCCTCCAGCTATTCTTATTTTTATACATGCTTCCGTTGTTCCATTTGTACATTCTAAATGTAAACCTCTAACTGTAAAATCTTTTACTACAGTAGAAGATTGAGCATCAAAATCAATTCCAACTCTTACTTTGTTTCCTTCTACTATACAATTTTCAACTATACATCCAGAAGATGCTTTAACTGCTATTCCATAATCTCCAATTAAGTTTGTATAATATCTACAATCACGTATTATGGAAACATTAGATTGAGAATTTGAATTACTAGCACCAACCCAATTACCTTTATCAAAAGTCCACCCTTTATTACAATCTGTTGCAAAACAATTTTGTATTACAGTTTTAAGGGCAAATCTTGTATGTATTGCTTCGTCCATATCTTCGCAATGAATTGATTCATACATAGCACCATATGTAGGTCCTAAGTCAAAACCTATTTGAGAAGAAGTTCCTTTGACCCAGATATTTTTTATTGTAAATCTAAGGGCAATCATAACATTCGCATCTCCATTATCATTTGGTGCAGGTCTATTAAAAACTGCAACAGATCCTGTTGAAATAATTTTACAATAATTCCCATCGATTTGAAAATCTTTTGAATATTTTTCAATAGTTATTGGTTTTGAACCTATATAATAAGTTCCGCCTTTTGCTTTAACACAACCACCTTGTGATGAAGCAATTTTGATAGCCATTTGCCAAGCTGCCCAATCTACATTATCTGCAACAGTAGCACCAATTCCCGGATAATTTGTATTTATCGTATTTTGTGTAATACCAAGTTGTGAAAAAGTCACATTTTGTCTTACTGCCCCAAATTGTTCAGGAGAATAATCAATAGATGTACCATTTACAATAAGACTATTTGCTTCTTGTTTAAATAGAGAATCTTCTACCCAAACACCATTACCAACATGTCGATGTTCTTGTCCTGTTTTAGGATTAATATTATAATAACCCATCTTTATAGTGTTGGATCCACTAAATGGATTATAATTTAATTGTGCAGTATCTGTTAATACACGATACCAGTTAATTGTTCTTTGTGCTAAAACATTGTTTGAAAACACTAGAAGAACAGATAAAAGAAATAATTTTAATTTATACATATTTTTTCAAATTTTAAAGTTTCGTCATTATTAAAAATTTTAAGATAATAAACTCCTTTACTAATATTAATTAAATCAATTGTTGTAAAAGAATTAGGTAAATTGTTTTTTAAAACCAATCTATTTAAGGAATCATAAATTTCAAATTCAACATTTTGTTCTAAACTTAAATTTAATATGTTAAAGCTTCCAAGATTTGGATTTGGATATATTAAAAATTCATTTCCTTTATTTTTTGGTACTAACCAATAATCATACTCATTTGGATCTGATGTTATTTTACCATTTTTTTCAAAAGTATAACCAAATACAATATAGAAATCCTGAGTACTATCAAATGATTGTTGGTTGTCGTTTATAGATAATTTCCAAATTATTTTTCCATCTTGATCTGTTCTGACAATATCATATTCATTTGTTTGATTGCAATTTGTAAAATAATTAAATCCATCATTCAAACCTAATGGTTCTTGTGAAAAAGAAATGCTAGTTTTGAAAACTAACATTGAAATAAAAAATATAATAAAATATTTCATAATAGTTTTTATATAAATATTTTGTTTTTTTAATAAAAAACAACTTTTTACACGTTAAACACACAAATTAGTGATATTCACCTACAAAAAATTACAATTCACCTAAATTAGAAAATCACAATTTATGTTGGTTGTGAGATAAATAATTTCTTATTAAGAAATGTTCTACTTTTATTGAATTAATAAAATCATCAATTTTTTTATCTCTATCATCTGGTTGTAACCAAGTTTCAC
>JACCDG011983962.1_pt1 | contig 34861 bp, 55 predicted proteins | sample 7442471 | NCBI WGS metagenome assembly JACCDG01 (sample SAMN15323444, study PRJNA562643) | freshwater metagenome | isolation source: river surface water | place: USA:Blue River Watershed | collected 2017-08-17 | reverse complement strand
TTCTGTAACGCGACTGACCGTTATCAGGAAGCCATGCAGGGGACAGAGCATATTGCAGAACTGCGCCGCATCCGTGAAGCCCGCGCCGCACTCACAGGAGACGGGAAATGAGCGACGATCTGATTGAGCGTTTACACAATGGTGTGCCGTGTTGTGATCCCGATGCCGGAAATGGTGAGGGCAGTTTCTATATCGACGACGCAAACGAGACGATGACCGAAGCCGCCGACCGCATCGAAGCCCTGACCGCCCAGAACGAGCGGCTGCGGGAGGCGTTGGTAGCTGAACGCGAGGAGAACCTCTGGAGCGCCTATGCCACGGGCGATGTGAGGGGCGATGAGTGGACGCACATGTTTATGTCGGACGGTGAGTGGTTGGCTAAGGAGTGCGGCTTTGATCCTAGGCAGGGGTATTACAGCGCCGAAGCTATTCGCAACGCCATTCCTATAGCTGCCCGCGCCGCACTGGGAGACACGCAATGACCGACAAGTTTTATATCGACTGCGAGTTTGACGGCCATGATGGGCCGCTGTTGAGTATCGCTATGGTCAAAGATGATGGCACTGGCATCTACGTCAACACCATCAGCGTGGCAAAAGACCCGTGGGTTGTCGCGAATGTCGTTCCGCTACTCGACTTGCACGATTGCCGCATCGCTGTGCGCTGCCTGCCTGATGAAGTTGGCGCGGTGCTGCGAACGTTTATCGACAGCAATACCCCTGTCATCGTGGCGGATAGTCCTGTTGATATTGGCCGGTTCTGCCGCGCCCTTTCGACCGGCCCTGATGGCGAGTGGGCCAGCGCGGAATACCCGCGCATGACTTTCGAGGTTCACAATGTCGATTGCTACCCGACCGCACTTAAGGGTGCTGTCCAGCACAACGCTTGGTGGGACGCGATGGCGCTCCGCGCCGCACTGGGAGACACGCAATGACCGACGAGATGATCGAAGCTGCTGCGTTGCTGCCATGTCCGTTTTGTGGGGGTGATGCGTATGGCACTGGGCATACTCAATATGCAAGGCCGCTCGTTGATACCACTTGGAAAGATGGGTTGCCCATTACAGAAGCGTTCTTTTGCGGCTGCGTTAGTTGCGGGATAACCAACGGGAAGGCTGGATTGGTGGGTGGGTATCAAACCCAAGCCGAAGCCCTCGCCGCATGGAACACTCGCGCCGCACTGGAAGACACACAATGATTAACCACGAAGGAGAAGTGAAAATGACTGCACAAACTTATGGAGAAAAGGCAGTTGGTCTGTCGTTTAACCCGAGCGGTGATAGCTTGGTTGATGATGTGAAACGGCAGTATGCCAAGATTATCGACACTCTCGCGCTGCTGCGTTGCAGCGCTGGACTTAGCGATGAGACGCGCCGTTTGTGTTCCATTGCCATCACTGAGGCGCAGGGTGCGCAAATGTGGGCGGTCAAGGCGATTACTTGGAAAAACTAAAGGTGTTGGGGGCTTTGGCCCCCGCGCCGCACTGGGAGACACGCAATGACCGAAGAACTGAAGATTGGAGATCGCGTCGAGAAGGTCAAAGGCTATCGCTGGCCTGGTGTGATCGTCGCTATCTTTGAAACCACGCAGGGCAAGCTGCGTTACGTTGTCGAATGCACTGTGCCAGAAGTGGCCGGGGCGCTGCACATCTATGCGCCAGAGCAGATTGAGGCGCAGCGATGACCTCAGATTTTGACTACGACGAAGAGGACCTGATCCTGGCTCTCGCCATTGGCCTTCAAGTCATCAAGGACGCCGACAAGATCAGGCTCTTCATCCCTGACTATTTTGCCCGGTTCGACTTTGAGCGGAAGGGCGTCCCCTTCCAGATCAGAGTCTTTATGCCTGCTAACGCACCATCTCAGGAGTGACCATTACCCGGCCCACTGCGCCATAATCACGGTGGTAGGTGATCGCCCAGGCTGCACGATCCGCGATCCAGCCGCCACGCGCCGCATAGGCATCACGCGCTGCCAGAGTAGGATGTTGAACGACAGTCACGCCGTTGTATTCCTTCTCGTCGCGGTGGTGCCGGTGGCCGCAGTGAATCTCGCGCCGCTTGGTCGATCCCCACACCTCTGGGAACTGGGCAGCAAACAGCAGCGGCAGCGCCTCGTTCTTGACCTTGTGCCCGTGGTGGATGCCCAGCATGACCTGGCCCCACTGGTGGCAATAGAAAGGCAGCGCGCTGTCATCGACAGTCAGGCGCGGCTCATTTTCATACACCACAGCCATCATGTCAGAGAGCCAGCCAGTGCCTTCTTCATCGTGGTTCCCTTCGGCAATGACCAGATGCACAGTGTCGTGGCGCTCTAGGGCCATGCGAACCATTTCACGGATGATGCGGATCGCAGCGCGGCGAATCTTCGGATAGCGGCTGTCAGCATCCAGAACGTGGCCGTGTGCCGGGGTGACAGGCGTCTTGCCATCGGTGTGCAGGAAATCACCCTGAATATTGATGACGGCGTGAGACGCCTTCGGAGACATGGCGATCATGTAAGCATAGGAGCGGAGCAGGATGCCTTCGGCAATGCTCAGGTCCCAATCCTCGCCGCCCTCGCGGTGCCATGCCAGCATTCCGAGGTGGTAATCGGTGAAGGTGTATAGATTGCACAGAGCGGCCTCTGTGAAGGCAGGGCCATCCACTGGGGCGATAGGGGTGATCTCTTCCTTGAGCGCGTCCACGGCTTCCCGCAGGGCCTGTAGCAGCGCCTGATGGCTGACGCTCGACTTCACCCATTGCCCGGTCGGCTTGCCATCGTCGTTGTAATAGGTCGAAATGCCCTTGACCACGAATCCCTCTGGCACCGGATGCACCATGTCGTGTTCTGGGGAAAAACCCTGAAGCGCAGCCTTCTTCTGCACGCGCTCCTTGGCCTGAATGATATTGCGCCAGTGGACGCCCATTGCGTCTGCTGCGGCCCGCATGGAACCATGTTCGCGCCAGGCTTCAAGGTATTCGCGCTGCCGCTCTGTGGCGAACTCAAGCAGGCTATCGTCAAAATCGATCATGGGTTCACCCCCTTCGGGCAGTCATGATTGCAGACGCACTCATAGCGACTGTTGTGAGCCTCGATCTCAGCCACAGTCTCAGGTGTGTCCTTGGTGGTGTCGTAGGTGATCGGTTTCGTCAGCGCGCAATAGTTACTGAGCGGAACGGGATCGGTCGTATTTGGAACGCAAGCGGTCAGTCCGATCAGGATCAAGAATGTTATTAGCAGCTTCGCCAAGAGCAATCTGTTGCTCAATTTCATGCGCTGCCTCCTTTGCTGCTTCCTGATGACCCTGCCGCTTCCAATGATGTGCCTGCCAAGCTCCCAACAGCTTGTCGATCACACCCAGCAGGGTCATCAGGAACTTGAGCATTATGCCTTGTTCTCAACCAGGAGAACGGCAGCAAGGCCAGCCAGCGCCATCACGACAGCCGAGACAGCCTGATACAGCGGCTCAGCGATGCCAACAGCAGCGGCCAGACCGGCAAAGCCAGCATAGGTCGAAGGTTCGCGCAGACGGCTCACAACGAAATTAACCATGAGTCATTCCTTTCGGGATCATAGCGATTGCGGTATGCTCGACTTCCTTCACCCGCCGCAACCAGCCTCTACCAAACGTAGGGAAGGTCTTGAGCATTCGATAATAGTCACGGCGCATATCCTGATAGCGCATTGCGCAGTGATTTGCACCCAGAGACTTCACCATCTGAGTAACCAGCGAAAGGGTACGCGGGCCGATCTGACCATCCTCTGGCGCTCCGACCATCCGCTGCAAGTATCGAGCAGCGCGACCAGTGCCAGCGTTAACGGCAAAGTCAAACACGCAAAGGTCCAAGCCAGCAGGCAGATCATCGCATCGAACCGCGTCCCAATACTTAACTTTGTAGAGCGCCTTCACATGATCGACAGTTAGGCCGCGCATGATCTTTTCCGAGACGGCGTAGCCAATCCACGCCTCATAGGTGACCTTGGTCACGCCGAGGTTGGTCATCCCGCCTGGATCTTTTGGGTGGTTCACAAAACCACCCTCATGCAGCAGCACTTCCTTCAGGCAGGCGTCAAAGTTACCCTTCGCCATAACCTACTCCTTATTGAGCCATCCCTGCACGGTCTTTGTCTCAAATATCCGAATCAAGGTCCACACAATGGTAATGAGAGCGGCGATATTCGGAAGCATCTGGAAAAGCGTCCCAAGCATTGTGCCAATGGAAAGGGCATCAAGGAGATGCTTCAAGCCTTCAGGAATGTGCTTCCAAAGATCATGCTCGTCCATGACTTAGCCCCAAGGAAGAGCCGGTGTTACGACCGGCGGATTGACCAGTGCTTCGATCTGAGCGGCGACAGCGGCCTCGTAGCCAGCGACCTGTTCGGCACCGATCTGCGACTTGACCCAGCCGATCACGGTTTCTTCCGTCAGGTCAGCGAACGGGATGAAACTGGACAGGCTCGCTACTGGAAAATTGATAATGCCGTCGATTGATGAAGAATAATCACCTTCAGTCGCACTGAGCATCCAGCGGACGGTTGAGACAACATCTTCATTGCCATCCAAGATTGGATAGCAATCCATTTGCTGCACCGACCAGATTTTAACCAATTCAGTCATCTCTAACCCCTACAACCTTGCCGTTGAGTAGCAATACTGCCGCCAGAAACCTCCGCCATCGCAGAGAATTACTGCGCTTCCATTATCAGGAAGCGTGGTTCCAAAGTCACTTCCACCAGGTGCCGACAGAGTAACATTTCCGCCACTTACATTCGAGATCAGAAAGCCCTCTCCAGAGGCAAAGCCAGATGAGGGAAATGTAATTGTGATGCCTGAAGTCACGATCAGGATGTTGGTTCCGTTATCTGATGAACCAAGAGTTTTTGATGAGCCAATAACATTCTGCCCGTTTGACCTAATGCCAGGTTTATTGGACAAATCAGCAAACGACCCGGAGGTCGCAACCGTTGCCAATGACAGCCATGTCGGGGCTGAACTAGAACCTTGCGAAGACAGAACCTGCCCAGATGTGCCGTAATTCGCTCCAGCAATGCCAAACTGACCGGATGGACCGAAGCGGAATCGCTCAACCGGAGAGCTGGGGCCACCGCCCGATCCGAACATCAGCGTGTTCGAGGCGGTCGAATAGACCATCGGCCCGCCATTGTTCAGTTCAATGTTTGGGCTTGATGCTGACAGCCGGATATTGCCGGTTATGTCCACTTTCGCGCCTGGCGATGTGTTGCCGAACCCAAAGTTGCCACTGGAATTGATGAGAAGACGCGTCGATCCATTGGTCTGGAAATACAGGTCTTCTGCATCATTATAGATGATCGAAGCATCGCCGCCATTGGCCGAAGAAAGCCTGAGATCGCCACCATTACCAATGGTGACGTTGCCATCCTTATCGACCCCAAAGTATTCAGTGCTGGCAACCTGGAGACTAAGCAACTTCGACCCAGAAGCCGAAGCTGTATTCGTGACATTCATCTTGATGCCAAAGAACGTAGTTCCAGAGGCATTCCAAGTGTCAGAGAGGTCGTAGATGTAGGCCATAGATCACCTTTATCACTTAGCTGCCAGTTGCGGAAGCAGTTCCGCCAAAGCTGATCGTTTTCGCGGGACTAGAACTATCACGGGCAGCGAACAACTGCACCTCATAGTTGGTGCTTGCCGACAATCCAGTGACGGTTGCTGAGACGCTGATGTATCCCTGTTCAATGTAGTAGAAGCCTTCTTCAGCATAGACCACACAAGGGGCGGAATCGTCGGCCTGAGAGCCAGCATTGGAGAAGCTGCCGCCAACCGGACGATACTTCCACTGGCCGATAGCGCCAAACGTACCGGCATTGGCAGCGGCGGCAGCATAGATGTCCAATGGAGCCGAGAATGTGATTGTGCCATTAGTCCCGGTCTGCACCGTCATGATGTCAGAGATCGCAGTTAGGGTCGTGCCAGATACGCTATCAAACGTGCTGTCGTTTACAGTTGTGCCACCAGTGCCGCCACCACCAGTGCTGGGCGGGGCAGCATCGAGGCGGGTCACGTTGATCTTGCTAAGAATGTCGATGCCATTGCGAACGGACTTTACCGTGATGACCGCAGAAGTTGAGATCGTCACGCCTGACGGGATCGTCACCACACCATTGGTCACCGTCACGGTGCCACCGCTAATGCCTGCTTGACCTTCAATACTCCACGTAGAGGTAGAGGACACATCACCAGCACCATAAAGCCGCTTGAACTGGATATTGCGCGGCAACTGTCCGCTGTCCAAAGTCCCCTGATAGTTGGCCGTGAAGGTAGCCGCAGTATCGGCAGGCTCATGGCGGCTAGATGCTTGCAGCGTCCCCAGAATGAACGGATTGTTCAGAGGATCATACACGGTCGGAGCGGTCGGTGTCACAGGGGCAACGTCATCCGCATCCCAAGCATAGATCGCTGGGTTCTCTTCAATCAGCGCCATCGGAACCTGGCCGTCAAAACGGATTTCCTGGCTGACCACTCGAAACAGTTTCTTTGACCAGCCGAGCGAGTTGAACGAAACTCGCACAACATCGCCTACCGAGCATCCCTGCGCCTTCGCGCTAAAGGTAGCCGAGAACATTCCGCGATACTGGTTGCGCTGAAGAACCTGCTTGGCGATCCGCTGCGCACGGCGACCGTCCTCTACATAGCCAAGATCAAGCGTCATCACGCGCTCGATGCCATCCGGGCTGTCAAAGCCGACTTCGGGGTAATCAACAAGCTGGTAAAGGCTATTGGTCGATGGGTCCACATACCGACCGCGAACCTTATTATTGCTGTCGGTCAATCCGCGCGTCTGGTTCCATTCAAACTCACCGAACACATCGTTTTCGTCGAAGTCCAGAACATAGTTGGCAAGATCGTTCTTGATGACATCAAGCGAAAGCCTGCCATTGCTATCTCGCAGCGTCCCGTTCATGCAGGATAGGAAGCTGTTAATGATGCTCATCCGGTCGTCAGAATCGCTGGCAGTGCCAGAGGTCCGGTAACGCTTCTGCGATCCGCCAGTGGCGAGTAATACGGTTTCATCGCAAATGTTGGCCGCAGTGATGAAAGATTCGAGGTCAATTCGCTCAGGTGGGACGCCGCAACCAACCGACAGTTTGTCGTTAATCTTCCAACCGAGCAGCCACCAAAGCAGTTGAAGCGCCGGATTGTCCGTGTCATCTGCGTTCGTGTAATTGCCCCAAGTGTCCTGATCATCAGCGCGGTGCGATCCAGAGCCGCCAGGCACAGTGCTGTCAAGGCGTGGGTCATAGAGTAGCGCACCATCGCCAATGATCGTGACGCGGCTAGGCAGGCCATTAACAAGCGGGCTTTCCGTTTTGGAATTGCTGCCACTTCGCTTGACCCGAATGTAAACATAAGCGCAGCCGGTGAGCCGAGTATTAGCGCCCCACTTTGAGCCGCCGTTGATTGAGATGGTGTTGGAGGATGTGCCTTCTGCGATTGTGTTAACAGTCAGGTAACCAGCGTAGGTCGAGGTCACACCGCCCCCACTTGCCGACCATGCCAACTTTTCCTCGAACCAGATTTCGTCAATCGACTTAACCTTATGCGCGGCAACGCAGATGATGTAGTCAATGTATTCCTGATCGGTCCCGCTGGCCTCCTGATAGCGCATATCAAGGTTCATGGCGGTCGTACCGAACACAGCCTTGCGCGGCGTAGTGGTGTCAAGGGTGACATTCAGGCGGGATAGCTGGCTTTTGGGGACGCTTGGTCCACCGGCAATCTGTTGCGAAACCCCGGTTAGCAACGCCCCAGCCGCAGCAGCAATCATCGCTCCGCCAAAGGCTGTAGCCGTAAAAGTCACCCCTGCAATCGTGGTAGCGCCAGCAGTTCCGGCAGCTACAAAACTAATGCCGCCAGTTGCAATGCCAACCCCAATGAAGGCTGCTGCAAGCAGTGCGCCCTTCAGTACCTTACCCACGGCCAACGCTCCATGCTTTATCCCACATTGAACGCGGCACTTGTTCCAGCCCCTCGTCTGAAACAAACCAAGCGAACGACCCCATCACTACACCAATAGAGCCGTCAAAGAAAGCAATGTCGCCGCGTTGGGCGCGACCAATGCCGATCACCGGGAATTTAGCGTCAACTGTCGCCTCAAGGCTCCCCTGGGCAATCTGAGTCATCACTCGCAGGCTCCCAAACTCGCTGTCGTATTGACCGCGTAGTTCCGGCATCGGATCTTCGCCCGTCACAGCCTCAACAGCACCGGCAACAAAATGAGCGCAATCGTTTGAGCCATACTGGAACGGCTCATGGCGCTTGCTGGCGATATAATCAGACAGATGCTCTTCCCAGCGCGAAAGCCTCATACCATCCTCACATCGCCACGACTGTTGAAGTCTCTGCCGCCAACAGCGAGGCCGCTACCAGAGCCGGAACCCATGCCATTGGCCGCGCCCAATGTTGCATTGGCGCTCAGATCACCAGCATCGTAAAGGTTTTGCATCATGTAGGTTTTGTTCTGCGCTCCAGATAGTGAGGCGAGATAGTTCTCAATGGTCAGGACAATCCGCTGCTGATCTGGCGAACCGGCAATAACAATGTCGTTCATGTAGCCGGTATAGTATGGAACGATGGAGCCGATTTGGGTTTCGTCTGCATCAACGCAGTAGAACCACAGGCGCGCCGAGCGCCCCTGCCAGCGGGTTTTGTCGCCAATCGTGTTCAATAGGTCGGAAGTGCGGACCAGAACGGACTCCGCATAGCGGTCGTAGATAGGGTCGCCATCACGCTCCAGCACCGGGTCCAGATTGACCAGAATGCCGTTCAGGGTGACAGCAACAGTGTCAGAGCCGGTTTCGTTGTGACGCACAGCACCAACATCAATGACCTGATGGCTGTAGGACTCATATGTCCCATCAAGCTCGGCGTCACCAGAGCCAGAGATCGTCCTGTCGTATAGTCCGGTCGTGGCCCGCAGCGGATCGCCGTCGATGTCTGCGTAGATCAAGGCCCGCCAATTAACGACTGATGCCTCAAGCGCGGCTTGAGTGGTGGCATCAACCATTAGAAGGACTCCCGAAGGCTCATGCTCAGACTATAGACATAACCAGGCTCAACGGAAAGCGATGGCTTCTCGTTCAAATACATCAGGCAGTACGGGTTCTTGTACTCAACCGCGCTATTGTCGGCTACCGGCTGACGCACGGGCGGCTCAACGGAAAGCGTGGCCTGCCCGGAGCCATTGCTTGTGACATCTGCGGTCAATTGCAGAAGCTGGTTGTTAATGGTCACATACTGACCAGCCGCCAGCACTGTGGTTGAATTGGGCCAGCCGTCAGTGGCGATTGATCGGCCCGTCTGGTTGGAGCCATTGGTCTGCACGGTATTTGACAGGGCCGACTGCGCAGTAGGATCAACCGGAATCTGAAAGTCGTTGACTGATCCCTGCGTTTTGGCGAGGAATGCGCGCCAAGCGTTGACGTTAGCCGTCCCGACGATGGGCGGCATCGTGATGTCGCACTCCCACCAGCCGCGCCCAGATGCGATGACCTGGCGCTTCCCGGTCCAGCCAGAGATATTATTTTGCGCAGGCTGCACCAGCCGCCACGACATGGTTTGGATTTTTGGCGTTGATGGAAAGGTGATAGTCGTCATTGCATTACACCCCCAAGGCGCGGACGGCGCAGGCCCGCAACAGTGCGAGACTCTGCGGCAGCGATGATGGCAGGCGCTGCCTCAAGGATGCCCTGCTGGACCTGAGCGCGGACAGCAGCCGGGTCGGAAGCGCCGCGGGCATCGACGCTCACGTTGATACCGCCCATCATGTTCTGAGTGCGGTGCGCCGGGATAACCTGAGAGCCGCGCGGAAGGTTGACAAGCTCAGGACCGCGTTCGCCGACAAGCGTCACACCGCCCGGTGAATTAACGGTCCCATTAGCGGCTTTAAGGAACGATGGCACAGAACCAACGTCCGGTGCCGGACCAGGGTTGCCGGTAACGCCGCCAATGGCCTTGGTCACAAACCCGACGATCTGCTGCACGACATAGAGCCGCCAGAGTTCGTCGATTACGGAGCCAATAATGCCCTTGATGCCATCCTTCCACGACATTGCGCCGGTCAGCATTCCCTTGAAGGCATTATTCACAGCCATGCCGACATTGGCAAAGGCATTCTGGATTTCAGTAGCCCGGTCAAGGAAAATTGGACCAGCAGCATCGCCGATGGTCTGAATTTTGGCAGTGACCATTTCACTGTCTTCAGCAATTTGCTGCAATATCGGGACAGAGATCAGTTCAATATTGTCGTAGTAGTCCTGCCAATATTTAGTGCCCTTATCAAGGGCGGATTTAAGAAATGCAGCCTCGCGCTCAAGAAGGTTCACATTGGCAAAACTTTCAGTCTTTTTGCCGCCACGGCCACCACGGCCACCCACCTTATTCTTCTTTTCGGATTCTTGGCTGGCTTGATATGCCTTATTGACCTTCTCAATCTCCTCGCGATAACGCTGCAAGGACATTTGCCCAGAGGCGTAAGCGTTGCTCAGGATATTAACTCTAGAATTATAGAGTTCGGTCGCCCTAGCGCCATTATCCATTCCAGCAGATAGTGAATATACTTCTGCCGTCGCTCTACGCGAAATCGTTTGAAAGGCGGCAAGCCTTTGCTCAATTTCTTTAAGCGACCCCTCAACGGCCTGAATATTTCCCCCAACAAGAGCTTCGGTTGCCCTACCAACTTCAAAATCCCTGCCGGAAATTGGGCGATTGGCTCTAAGAATAGCAAGATCGGCACGGAGCCTTTCAGCCTTAGCTTTTGCAAGATTTAGCTCTTGAGCAACAGCATTTGCATTTGCATTTGCCTGCGCCGCCGTAGCATTGGCAGCCTGAATTGCCGTTTGCGCTACTTTTTTATTTTCATTAGCAAGAAGCTCATTAACTCGCGCCAAGTCTTCGGCAGACATTTTTGAGAAATCAAATTGCTGGCCAAGATCGTTGATCTTGCTCGATGCCTTGCTAGCTTCATCACCAGCAAACAGAAACTTCTCAGCAAGGAAGCCAAGCGCCATCGTGGCGATGGTGAGCGCAGTACCCCAGGGGCCGATCAGGAAATTGCCGACAGCGCCAAGCTTACCGCCCATCGTGGACATGGCAATGCCGACCTGGCCGATCTGCTGGTTGAATGCGGTGATCGGGCTTGCGCCAGTAGTAATTGACGTAGCAAGGTCGTTAAACTGCATACCCAGCATCTGGGTGCCTTGGCGCTGCTGCCGCATAGCCTTGGCCTGGGCATCAGCCATGCTGTTATAGCGAACGCCATTAACAATCACGCCGGTCTGCGCGGCATTCATGCCATGCAGAGCTTGCTGGGCAGTATAAAGGTTCTGCCGGGCCAGTGTGGTGGCCGCAGCATATTCCTTCTGGCTGATTGCGCCCATGCGCAGAAGATCAGCCGCGTGATCCATTTCCGCATTGAAGCGGTTCTGGATAGGGATCATGGGGTCGAGGCGGGCGCGGAGAGCGGCGGCAGCAGCAGCGGCATCCTGCTGCGCCCTAGCCATCTGCTCTTGAGCCGCGAACGCCTCTTCAAACGCCGCAGCACTGTCGCGGGCGCTCTTGGCCGTTCGATCAATCGAAAGAGCGTTGTTGTAGAATTCCTGCGAAAGGCGGGCAACAACCTCGGCGCGGGCTGCATCAACTGCCGCAGCGGTCTTCTGGACTTCAGTCAGCGACTTGGCTGCGCCGCCCAACTGAGCAAAAGTGCTTTGCAGGCCCTTGGTCGTTTTTGCCAGAGTGTCAGTTTCATTGATGAGCCGAGCAATCTGCTCTTGGCCCTGAACCTGGGCAGCAACCAGAAATTTAAGTGTGCTTTCCTGGGCCACGCTTCTGCCTTTCGCTATCGACCTTGAAGTAGGCGACCCATTCGTTGTACTCGCTTATTGAGATTTCTTCAATCTCTGCGATTGTTTTGCCGAGGCGATCCGCCAAGGTTATCAAATTAAACCTCAGCGGATCGTCTCTTAGTTTTTTTCGAGTTCCTCAACGGTGGGGCCGCTCATCATTTCAGCAGCCACGCGCGAGATCACGCCAACCTGTTCACGCATCAGGATCGGCTTGTCTTCAAGGGTGAAGAGCTTTTCGCCCTGGCCGTTCTCGGCCTTCAGAACGATCAGTTCAACCATCGCCTCAAAGGAAGCCGATTGAAGGAAGCTGGGATGCTTGCGCTGAATCCGGTTCAGTTCGCCAGCAAGAAGGGGGCCGAAGTACACCTTCTCAGGTGCCCCCGGCTCACCCCACTCCTCAACCTCAATATGCGTCTTCTTGCTAGTGCGCTCTGCAATACGCTTTGCAATGCTCATGCTTATTCCTTCCAGTTAAATTACGAAGCAGTACCCGTGGTGAGAGCGCCAGTGCCCTGAAGCGAGATGGTGGATTCGACCATGCCGTCAAAGCTGGCCGAGATGGTCTTGCCGGTGACGATGGCAGTGCCGCTCAGGTAGGCATCGCCAGTGGTCGAACCTTCGGGATAGAAGTTCGCGGTCACTTCGCTGCCAACCGTCAGAGCAGCCTGTCCCTGAGTGTCGGTTTCGTCCCAGAACACATCAACCGTACCGCTCCACGACTTCAGCGTGGTCTTGTGGGTGCGATAGCTGTCGCCCATCGAAGTGTCTTCGACGGTGTCGGCGCTTTCTTCGACGGAATACGAACGGATTTCGGCGATTGCATTGGCACCCACCTTGACGGTGCCTTCACTGCCAGTGTGAGTAGCCATTACTCAGCCTCCTTGGTGGTTTTGGACTTGGCTTTGGGGATTTCCTTAGCCGGTTCTTCGGGCTTCCACCCAATGCTCTGGTAATACTCCAGATCACAGGCGCAAGCCAGAATTTTGTCGCCCTTGGGGCTATAGACTGGGATCATTTTCATCGAGCAGTCTCCACATCACCAATGCTTGTAACATACTCGACTGCGTAAACCAAGCGGGCCGAGCCGATCCCGTTTTCGCCTTCGATGTTAACATCAGTTTCTGTTGAAGTCAGGATCGTGGACTTTGCCAGACCGTTCAGACTGAAATCAGCGGCAATAGCCTCTTCCACCGAGATACAGATGTTGTCGATGGTGTCCGAGATAGTCACGCTTGATCCCTTGGCAAGCACTTCAACCATGACGTTGATGACGCGGCGCAGGGTCCGAGCGCCAACCGTAATCAGGCTGCTGCTTTCGTCAGTGGTATAGACACAGATTGCGGGCAGCTTGGAATCGTCCAGAGCGTACTTGCGCATCTTATAGACGTTCGCCCCAGTGACAGGCAGACCCGTCACCAGGGTGGCAATGCGGTTCCTGATCTGGTTGCGAACGTGGCTCATGCCTTCTCCAGCAGCAGGGTGCTGACGCCCGTGCCATCCGTCAGGACAACGCGGACATAATAGGTGACCGATCGGATCACGATGCTATCGCCATCCGCAGCATTCGGCACATCAACCGTGCGGCAGACAAACTGCGGAGCCGGGATCGTAATGTCCATCATGTCGGTGGCATTGCGGCTGGCCTGCGGAGCATCAAAGATGCCCGTCACGGTCGAGGCGGACCCGCCCACAGGCGTATAGGTCGCCGTTTCCGCGAAGTCATCGACTTCAAAGAAGTCGAGAATATCAGCGGCGCTCTCAACGCCCACGCGGACGGCCCCGCTTCGGGGTTTCGATCACGGGATCGCGGTGTTCGATCTCAGGAGCAGCAGCCACGCGCACAGGGGCAGGCGCATCTTCAACGGCAACGAACTTGCCAGCAAGCTGCTTCGCCTCATAGGCCGAAAGCTCAACAATGTCGCCAGCCTGGACCGGGCCCTTGCTGGTAACCACGCCGCGAATGCACTTGTACTTGCCCATGACCTTCTCCGAATTTTGGCTCATCATCGAGCTAGTAGACAATACCATTTAAACCTCCAAAGGTTAGGGGGCGACCGAAGCCGCCCCCACCCCCTATTACACGGTGTCGTTGTTGTAGGCGAACGACACAGCGTGACGGACAGCAACGTCAACCGTCTGGAGAGCGACGATGCGAACCGTACCGCTCGAAGAAGCGGTGTACGGGTCAACCGTCAGGTCCAGACCGGCCCACATACCGATCAGCAGGTCCGAGAAGTTACCGAAGTAGACGTTCCCGGCGGTGCACTGCTGCGAGCGGATCACGTTGTAGCCGTTGGCCTGACCGTTTTCGATCACGAACAGACCCGAACCGCTGTCCTTGGCCTTGGTCTTCAGACCGCCGTAGGTAGCAGCGTCCGTGATGTAGGCCAGGTTGCCCATCAGAGCGTTGTCTTCGGCAACGGCGGTTTCCAGAGCCACCATTTCGGCGAAGGTCGGCACGGCTGCGGCGAAGGCAGTCGGCTTGTTCACGCCCGAGGTGTTCAGGATGCCGGTCGGCTGACCCGACGAACCCGAACCTTCCAGCGCGCCCTTGTCGATAGCCAGAGCCAGAGCCTGGGTGAGGTCATCACGAACCAGGGCTTCGACCGAAGGAGTCGACTGAAGGATGAGCTGACGGGTCATGTCGGTGAACGCACCAACGGTCTTCGGCGTCAGGCTGACGGTGCCGAAGGTCGGCTCCGATTCGCTCGACGCACCGCCTTCGCTGCTGATCCAGCCGCCAGCCGAGGCAGCGGTCTTCTTCGGGATGGCGACATTGCCAACCAGACCCGGCATCATGCGGGCACCAGCCTGCATCACCGAAGCCGAGTTGCGGAGAACGTCGATGAAGTCACCAGCCATCAGGTTGGTGGCAACGATTTCGTTGTCGTCCGAGGTGTTCAGGTCGCGCTGCTTCCAGACGCCGAGAACGTCAACCGGGACCATGAGGCCCTGAGCCGAGCGGCCATAACGCTGAGCAGCAGCTTCCGAGGCTTCGAATTCGAAGGCGGCAGCTTCACGCAGACGGCGGTCACCGGGGTTGGAGAGAGCGGCGATGGCGCGAACGATCGAGAAGCCACGAGCCTCCTTCTTGTTCAGGCCAATGTTCTGGTTTTCCAGCGGCTTGTCAGTGCCGATCACTTCGAGCAGTTCGCCACGGAACTGTTCGAGGCTCTTGCCCGACTTGATAGCAGCATCGGCGAGGTCACGCTTGTTGTGACGGACGCCCAGGTCGATGATGGCGGCGGCATTACGGGCAGCAGCTTCAGCAGCTTCGGCCCGAACCGCATCCAGATTCACTTCGTCAGCCATTTTGGCTTCCTTTCGGATGGATGGTTCAACAGTGGGTTTGGGTTCGAGAGCAGCCGCGCTGCGACCCACACCGACTGACGGGTCAGCAGGGATCGAAACGACAGATACCTCAAGGGGCGACCACGAAACGACACGGTACGAGTCCTTGTCGGTCGGGGACCGCTCCATTTTGTTGACCCGATAGCCGACCGAGACGTTCGAGCGGATACCGTCAACAACATCCTGGAAGACTTCCTGGGCAAGAGCAGAGCGCCCGAACCGGACCTTGGCCCGAAGCACTTTGTCGCCAGAGAGTTCCACGGATTCGATCACGCCGATCTGCTTCTCCATATCATGGTCAAGCAGGAGCGGCGCACGGCCCGAAGCGATGAATGCCATATCAATGGCACCCTGCTCATGGACCAGAATTTCATTACCGAACGAGCGCGCAACAGCCAGTTCCGAGGAAACGGCGATGTCAACGGTGCGCTTCTTTTCGTCGATGGCGCGGGCGTCGAGGCTGGTAGCCCGGCGCTCAAGATCGACCACGTTCTTGCGGTCGGCTTCGGTCACCAGAGGTTCGATCACGACTTCGCCCTCATCTTCGACTTCGGGCATTTCCGCGTCAGGCGTTTCATCGGTGTCGATTTCGACCTCGATCTTCACCTTCATGCGCTCTTCAAGCTGCTCAGACACTGCGGTTTCCTCAACTGACCCATCAGCCTTTATACCGTCAAGGCCCTCCGCGTTCAACTCCGCATCATTTGCGCGGATCGCGGCGATCTTGGTAAGCGTCGAGAAACGGTGCCCAACCAGCGTTTCGGTAGGTTCGCCATCCCGATAGATGCGGATCAGAGCCGCCGGGTCTTCCTCGGTCGCATCAATTGAGAACTCACTATCAGGGATTCCTAGGGTGCCTTCGCGCATGATATGCTCGATCTGACCACGGGCCTTGCCGCCGGACGAATTCCACTCGACGAAATCGCCGACCTTCAGCGCGTCAGCCGCAGCGCGATCTTCCTTCATGCTGGCAACCTTTTCCTTTGACCACGAATAACCAGCGTCACCGCCCCAGAGCGCCCAGGCAATACGACCATTCGACGGATAGCCCTTTTCACCGGGACGAAAACCTTCTGCTTCCTTGTCCACTTCATGTCGGCTGAAGAAGCTGTACATCCGCTTCACCGTCTCAGGCGAAAGCTCACGGTCGTTGACGATGTCTCGGGCACGGGCAATGCCAACCTCAGTGCCTCCGCGACCGAATTCACGCCGCCAATCGAGGCCGCGCTGGGCCTCTTCTTTCATGCCTTCAGTCGGCTTCAGGCTGGACAACGTCTGCTCCCTTCACCTGTTCATTGCCGCCAAAGGGCGAGAAGGCCAGCGTCAGGCCGAACTGGTTAGCCAGTTCCTGATCTCGCTGCCACTGGCTGAAGGTTTCTTCGATGTCGCGGCCATACTGGTTCGACACATCCTGCATCGACATGATGCCGTTGTGCATCGCCTGAACGGCTGCGTTGATTTCCTTCTGCGGATCGACCCACTGCCAGCCGCGCGGGCGGAAGCTGGTGGCGTTGAAGAACTTGTCGAACCGGGCCGCCGGGATCGGGATGAAGCCGAATTCCATAACGTGCATCAGCCACGCCGAGTAGGCCGGGATGATGAAGTGATCGAGCAGGAACTGCTGCATCATCCGGTAGGCGTCACGCTCTTCCAGCGCGCCCTGGCGGATCGAGCTATAGGAAGTGCCTTCCAGATCGTTCGACAGGCTGGCATAGGACACAGCCAGACCAGACGCGATCCCGCGCAGGATGCCCTTCTGGAACTCAGCAAAGGCAGTCGCCGGGTGGCTGGGATCGAACGGCTTGAAATCAACACCGTTGGGAAGCTGGTGGAACGTGCCCGGCTCAGCGTCGATGATCGGCACCGAATTATCGTAATCGTCCGCCGGGGCGTCTTCCCCGTTATCAGAGATGAAGAAGCCCATCTTCGACGCGGCCATGCGGCTGGCGACAAGTTCAGCCTCGCGGTGGGCGTTGAGCATCTTCAACTGGCTCATGGCCGGAGCCATCCACGGCTCACCACGGGTCTGTCCGGCGCGCTCCTGCCGGTAGACATGGATGATGTCCTTGGCCGGGATGCGGATCGACGGGTTCTGGCTGATCGACGAAAAATCGTAATCGCCGGGGTGGCGGGGCTTGACCCAGTACGCGACCGGACGCTGGTTCGAGTCAACCTCGATGCCCATGCGAATTTCGTGCCCGTTGCGCAGGCGCTCGTTCTTCATTTCGTCGATCTGATCGGCTTCGACCGGATGGAACGCCATGCCATGCGCAAAGGAACGGTTGCGGACGATCTGAATGAAGATTTCGCCATCGCGGGCTGTCGTGGTCATCACCAGCTTTTGCAGATCGACCCACGACAGACGGCCATCGGCGGTGCAGTTGCCCTTGAGGCCAAACTGGAACCAGGCGTTCTCGATGATGTCGTTCCCGATCACATCAAGGCTGTTGTCGGTGTTGCGGGCCTTCACCTGTAGGGTAACACCCTTGTCACCAACCACGTTGGTTTCGAGCAGGCCGAGATAACGCTTCACATAGACATCATCGCGGGCCAGAGCGCGCGCCCGGTTGCGCATGATGACGAGATCGGGCTTCAGTTCGCTGTCGGCGCTCTTGCTAGAGGCCATGAAGTCGGCGAACAAACGGCCAGTGTTGGCTGCATGGTAGCCGCGCTTACGCATCGGCGCAGCGCCAGGCTTTTGCGGAAGCCCCAAAATCTCTCGCCAAAGGCTCATAGGAATCGCACCTTCATCGTGGTCTTGGTCGGCTTTCCGAGAGCAATTGCGTTGTCTCGACGCTCTTTCACCAATTCCTTACGGTAATAATCGCGCCATTGCAAAAGGTCAGCAATGCTCATCTTAGAGATCGACCGGCCCTGAATGCTATAGCTGCTCACATCCTTGTCGGCACGGCCCTCAAGCAGCGACTCGATCTTGTCGAGCATGATCTCTGCATGGGAACGCGGGTCAGCGCCGTTACTATCGAGGTCGGGGATAGCCTCGAACTCGCCGCGCTCCACGACGATGCGATTTCCGGTCGAAGTCTGGATGACCTCAAGCTGCCAATGGTAGAAGCCAGCAGTGAATGCTTCTGAGGTCGCGCTGGGGACCTGGAAGAGATAGTAGCTATCGCGTTCGATACCGACCAATTGGATTTCGGTCGAGCCGCCAGCGGTGATCCGCGCCACATACTGAGCCGAATACTGGGCAGGCGGATAGCTTTCGGCCAGCGCCGTCTTCTTCCACTGGATGAAATCGCCAACAACGACCTTCAGCGGTTCGCCTTCGGGGGCATTGCTCTCATCAAACAGGTTAGCCATTAGCCCTCAACGCCAGTTATTAGCGAAACCGCCCTTCGGCCTTGCCGCTCTCGGCTTAGCCAACGGATGAGGCTTCTCAGTCTGTTTCTTGGCTGGAAGCTCCGCCCTACGTTCCACATTAGCATAAAACCGCCGCACGATGCTATCCATATTCACATTTAATATGTGAAAGGCCGCAATCGCGTAAACTCGAACGTCCAAAGCCTCGTTTCTGGTACGCGTTTTGATCCATGTCCGCACCGGATAGCCCTTGTGATATTTGATGACTTGCTTTTCCGCCGTAAGCTGCCGGAAGTATTCGTCATCGCGCTTTGCCTGGAAGTGGCAGTAACCTGGTCCCGGCTCATCGATCCGCAGCCGGGCGTAATGCAGTTCCTTCGCGGTATCTACGCCAATGGCGTATAGCGGGACCTTGCCGATATTGTTTTTCGATGGGCGACCGACAATCGGCTTGCCCTCACCGCCGACACCCTTGATGGCGAACACGCGGTGACCTGCGCGGGTCTTGGCATAGTTGTAAACCGCCCGCGTATGGTGACCACCGGAGTCGATACAGGTCGAGCGGATAAGCATCGGCTCACCAATCGGATGCTCGTAGGTCGCCAGCAGGATTTCATCAAGCCGCGCCCATAGCTGCGGGCTAGACGGATCGCCGTAGATCACATGGTAGTCGATCTGCCAACTTTCTTCGCCAGCGCCCCAGCCGACAATTTCGACTTCCAGACGGTCATCCTGAACGTCAACGCCAGCAGTGAGCAGAACAACATCCTCCGGAATGCCGTCATAGTCTTCCTTCCTCTGCGCCACGGCATAGTCATCGACACCGTCACCCTGATCTTCCCAAGTCTCAGCCAAGATCGTGTTGACGAAGGTCTTGAGCCGCATCGGATCCTTGCGGCAGGCAAGGAATTCCTCAACCGTGTCCACCAGATCGACCCAGGGCGAGTAGAGCGCATTGAACCAGAAGCCAGCAGCGCCGTTGAACGGTGCCTCAGCGATCCACTCGCCCTTCGCAACCGCAGCATGGCGATCACTTTCGGTCCAGCCGGTGCCGCACTCCATGCAATGATAACGAGCGGTCTTCGGGTTATCGTCCTGCCACTGGACGTTGGACCATTGAAGAAGCTGGCGGTGGTCACAGTGCGGGCAGGGGACGTAGAATTTGCGCTTGTCCGTCTCGTTATAGGCATCCTCGATCCGGCTTGCGCCCCGATTGGTCGGGGTCGAAACCTGAATTACCTTCCGGTTCCAGAAGGTGGCTGCGCGCCGCTTTGCCAGAGAAATTGGATCGCCTTCCTCGCCTGCTGACGGAGGGTATCGGTCCACTTCGTCGCATAGGACAACACGAATAGGGCGAGAAGCAAGGGAAGATGGACTGTTAGCGCCAACAAGAGACAGAGCGCCGCCAGGAAACACCTTATGCAAAGTCGTATTATTGGCATCTTTGGCCCTGCTATCGTTAACCAGCCCGCGCAGGGCCGGAGTTGGACGGATCAGACCGGCGGTGACGCGGTCCTTTGAGAACGCCTGCGCCATGTCCACGGTCGGCTGCATCACCAAGATCGGACAGGGATCGTGGTGCATATGGTAGCCAATGGTGTTCAGGATCGCCTCAGACTTGCCGGATTGCGTCCCACACATCACCACGACCTCGCGGACGGCTGGGTCAGAGCAGGCATCCATGATCCCACGCTGGTACTCGGCGCGTGAAGTATACCATCGCCCAGGCTCAGCCGACGATTGACTGTCGAGACGCCGTTCAGCGTCAGCCCATTCCGCCACGCTCAAACGCGGGGGCGGCGTCAGGCGGCGCATGGCACCAGCCATCTGGCTCAGTGCTTCCGCCCGGATCGTGGGATCGAGGTCGATCATTCTTTGAGCTTATCAATCTTGCGGGGGCGACCACGCTTTTTCGGAGCCGGGGCTGCATCGCCATCAACAGGGGCCACCGTGCCGGTCGCAACAGGGTCAACGCTGGGGTTGTAGTTCGCTAGTTCTTCCAGCGCCTCGCGGATCGCGTCTTCAAGCCGGTCCTTGATGACGCCAGTGTCCGAAATGCCCGACACAATCGGAGCCATCTTCACCGGGACAGCCAGCAACTTGGCGCGGCAGGCATGAAGAACGCTCTCCCAGGCTTTCACCACATCGGCGGTGAAGCACATGGTCGCCTTGATCCGCTGAAGCTCAAGCTCCGCGATCTCAGCCTCGGCGTTGATCTTGCGGGTGCGGGCCTCGTCATAAGACGATCCAAGGATCACGCCGCCTGTAGAGTTCTTCTTATCCATCAGGTCCCGAAATACGCTAAAAAACCCGGATGGGCAAATATGTCAAAACGGGGAGGGCCTTGCAAGCAGACCCCAGTTGAGCACCGAGATCACCCTCCCCGCTATCTGCACCGCGAACGATGCAGGAGGACTGTAGCCAAAAGTGCCACGCGCGCGCGAGGCTGTCTAATCGGAAATTCCTCAAGATCAGCTTTCACAAATCGTGTCTCTAGATTTCTTTCGGGGTCCTAATCACCCGCAGGCGAAATTCTGTTGGAAGGACCCATTTTGCAAGCGTCCCGCAATGCCTGAAATTTGGCCGGAAAGCGGCCCTAGGGCGCGACAATATTTTGCCGCTAGGCCATATGGCCCCGCGCTATCCGCCTTGCTGCTAGGGGCGTTTGCGGGGCATTTATGGGATAGGGCATTGACGCAAGCGGCAAGGCGCAATCGCCTGAAACAAATGCGCGGCGCGCATAGCAAATAGGGCGCAAGCTTTCGCCGCGCCACTAGGTCAATGCAAAAGAAAAGCCCGGCACAATGGCCGGGCCTAGATTAATCGATGAGTCGGACTAGCATTGCGACTCGTTTGTTTATGGGGGCGCGCCCCGTTTCAAGCTTGCGATAGTGTGACTCCGTCATTGCCAATAGGGCAGCGGCCCTAGCTTGCGTTATGCCCCGCGCCTTGCGCCATGCTGCTAGGTCAATCATTGCCGCGCCCCTCTATTGCCATTGCCTCTATCACGATTGCGATTGCCTGGCCTATGTTATCGCAGGCAGGATTGCGGGCCATTAAAGCTTTTGCCCTAGTCTCTATTTCATCGGCCAGGCGATAGGCCAAAGCGCGCGCTTCCCGTTCTGTTATCCCCATTACTCTACTCTCCCCCGCAATCGTCAATGTTCAAACGGTCAAGATAGCAATCCGCTTCCGCGTCAATATCGTCGGGATAATAATAAGCGGTTCCATCATATGTTCCGGCCCGCTTAGCGGCGCGCATGATTTCAGATATGGCAATATCGCTTAGGCCATATTGCGTTAAACGCATTGCGGCGCGGCCCCATGAAATAGCTATTCTATCCATTTTCCTATTCTCCCCTTGCTACGTTTGAAGCCTTGCGCTTGCTTGCCCCGTGGGCAGGAAAGCCAATAATAGCTTTACGCCCTATTTCCGCGCATAGGCCGCAAGAGGCGCAATTGACGTTGTCTGATATAGTGGCAGGACAGATTGCTACATGCCGCCCTTGGGGCGTTTTTGTGGCGCGAGTCTGATCCGCTGGCAATACCACGACAATCGGGGCAATATCCAAAGCGGCAAGCGAATCCGCTTCCGCAAGATTGTCCGCCGATAGGTTGACAGCAAAGCCGGATTGATTCGCCATTGCCACAAGATAGGCGTTTTGGCTTCCGGCTTCCGCTGGCTTATGGGTATATGTAAAGCCACGGCGGCCCCGATTAGCGGCAATCAATTCCATCATCGCAGGCTTGTCGATTGCGTCACCGACTCCAGGCAAGTCACCCGCTTGATTGTGCCGCCATAGCGTGCCCTTTGGAAGCTTGCGTATTTCCCGCAATGCCGCTTTCCACGATAGGCCCGCTTTGCGCGCCGTTACCTTGCGCCAAAATAGGGCAAGTGGGCCGCTTTCCGCATAGCACCCATGGCGCTTAAGCGGGCAGGATTCGGGGCAAGTTTCCTCGCTTGTCGTTGTAACCGGAATCGGGCCGGTTTTTGCGTTACGTGAAACGCGGGTAAAAGCGATATGATGCATTGTCTAAATCCTATTTCTAAAGCTTAAACGATTAATGATTAGTCAATCCATTCACGAGTCCATCCGAATTCGATATATTCCCGCTCATTAAATTTGTTACGAAAATCCACGGTCCGGTTAATCCAATGATAGCGCCATTGTGCTTGCGCTTTACGTAGGCCGGTCCATTCTTTGCGGCTTCCATCGGCAAACCGAACAAATGCGATATATTTTCCGGTATAGGCCATTGCCTGTCCCCCCTTACAAACTAGCGGCAATGCAAGCCTGGTTTTCGCCGCAAGCTTCCCGAATATCGGATTCGATATTGTGCCAAGCGGCGATTGTTAGAATTGCGGCAACGATAGCGAGTCGAGTCTTAATCATTAGATCAAATCCTTTGCCGAAAGAGTCACGCGGAAAGCGATATAAGCGCCGATTGCATAAGCGCCTATTGTATAGGCAAGCTTGCCGAAAACCATAAGCGGCAAGGCGATAAAGCCGCCCGCAAGGATTCCAAAAGCGGCGAAAGCGAGAACGAAAATCAGGCAGAAACCGATTGCGTCAATCGCGCTATTCTTTGCGTTTGCCATAAAAAATAATCCCTAAACCGTTTCTATGCCCCGTCACTAAACCGGGCATTTTGCGCGGTCAATAGGAAAATGCGCGCCGGGCAAAAAAACCGCGTTTCTTGCCCGCTAGTCGCTGCAATCGCGCCGGGCCAAAAGCGCGGAATTCCGCCGAAAAATAGAATCGTGCGCGAGTCTATATATGGGGAATTCGTTGTAATTTTATTGCTCGTCGATGAAATTTTGTGCGCCGAATGTAAAATATTCCGCAGACACAAAATTGACCGTTTCGACCCCCCATACGATTTATGCCACCCCCCGTACGATTTAGGGTCGGTGGGGCGGGGCAGGGGAGAGGCGGGGGCCGCGCGGCGGCGACCCCGCGTACGATTTAGGGTCGGCCCTCCCCCCTCGTACGATTTATGCTCTACATCCGCGAGAGATAACGCTGGATGATACGGTTGAAGTGCATCGGGAAGCTCCACTGCACCTGTTCGCGGCCAATGTCGAAATAGTCGTACTTGACGTTCTTGCGGTATCCGACATTGCGGGCGAACACCAACATGATCCGGGTGCTTGATCCGGTGCGCTCACCAATGGCGATAGGAACCCCGCCACGCTTGATGACGTAGTAGCTGGTGCCCTTGCGATCCTTCTGGCGGTTCTTGGGCATCTGCTGACGCGCCATCTCAGACAGCGCCCCAAGCTGGTGCAGCATCTGCGTGTATTTGGCACCAGGGATGTCGCCAGATGAGTTGCGGGGATAGTCGTTACCCATGATGGTATAGCCGCCCTGATTTAGCCCCAGGCCGTTCAGGCGGCGCTCATGCGGCTTCTTACGGCGCGCACCACCAAACACATGGGGCTTGACGATGTCTTCGGGCGATTTTCCGACCGGGAAGAAGTCGAAGTATGTTCCGGCCTCGGATATGCTGCCCCGCTTCCCGCCAGGGTAAATCTTCTTGAACCCGCGCATGACATAGGGCGTGGGATTGTTGAAGGTGCGCTTCATCTCCATCTTCTGACGCTTATCGAGATCATCGACGGTGTCAGACAGCGCACCAACAACGGCCTTGCGGATAGTGTCCGGCGTCTCGGCCAGCTTACGAATCTGCCGTGCGAAATCAGGCGTACTGACAGACATCGTAAGCATGGATCAATCCTCTTCGTACTCGCCGTCGAACGGAGCGTACTCGCCGCAATGGTTGGTCGGGGAAACCACCGGATTGAAGAACCGGGGCCGACCACGATCATCCAGGTTGGTGAACACAGGCGGGAAACGCTTGCAGTAGCCATGCGTCATGGCATGGCTGGGGCTATACCAATTGCAGCTTTCGCAGACCTTATCATCTTCAATCAGCATCAAGTGTCTCAATCAGTTTGGTCAAATAGTGTTGGGCCTTGCGGTAATCTATCACAGCATCCCCTTTTGAACCAGCCCTTGCTAGATACTTGATTGCGTTGCCGCGCAAAAAGCCAATGAACTGATCGCGTGACATCCACGCTTCCATAGCATCCCACGGTTGTACCGCCTTACCTTGATAATGATCTCCACCAATTTGATATTGATTGGATGCAGCCGAAGTAACCGCTTTGGCGCAGCACAGTTCCGCATTGGTTTGATCCGGCCACATTGAGCCGCATTCTGCACATTTCCACCAATCATCACTACCTGAGATTTTCTTGGCTGGCTTACAAAGAAACATTCTTATACCCTTCCATAAAACTGCGTCTGCCCCCTAAACTCACCATAGAACAGATACCAGCAGCAATTGTCTTTGCCGGTCATCTTGCTGTCGGGAATCCACTTCACCCGGCCAACGCTGACGATCTTAACCAGCCGAGGCAGATAAGGCAACGCCTGTTTGGTGTGCATCCAATCGGCATCAAACAGCAGCCATGTCGGAGCCTGGTCGGAGAGATGCTCAATCAGCGGATGCAGGATCGTCCGATCCCACGGCGGGTTGGTGATGAAGAACTGTGCATCGCCGATCCGCGCCTGCATAACGTCAAGCGCCTTCACCGACTGATCCTGGGGCTCAATGTCGCTGGCACTGACACAGTGATGCCCATGCCGGTGAAGGTGGCTGACCAATACTCCATCACCAGCGCACGGCTCCACGAACATGGCCCGAGGCGGAAGGTGACCCAGCAGTGGCACCACAGCCTGATACGGGGTCGGATAGAAGTCCCGTTCGCGGCGTTCAAAATCTGATCTCTTACCCATATTCATTCCTTTCAAAGATACTGTCACCAACTGGCCCTTGCGCGCATGGCACCAAAATAAACCAAAATGACCACACTATGTATTTTTATATATAAAATAAATTGAAAATACTGCTTTCATACGCAAGGGACATTTGGTGACACTTCAGTCATCATTTCCGTTCATCATCTCCATAATGACCTCTCGCATTTCCTCCCGGCGCTTGCGCTCTGCGTCAGCCTTTGCCTCAAACATCAAATGCACTTCAGGTCGCACGACCCACATTGGGGCATCAGAACGCTTGTTGACCTGATCAACCCACCCGAACGCCTCTAGCTGCTCAAACACCTTTGCGCCCTCATCACGGGTCAAACGGCGCATCTGGCGCGATCCGCGCTGAAGTGTCCGCATGGTGACGTTCTCCAGCTTGTGAGCGAGAATATACCCAGCCACATCCTGCAGATTGGAATGGTCGTCAGCCATGCCCAGAATGTTCGTGTAGAAGCACAGAGAGTGCCGCATCAGGTATCCAGACAGGAACTCAGCCACGCGCCGCGCAGTCTCGCCAGAGACGGCCAGTGGCAGTTCCGTGCTATCGATATGCTCAATGCAGTGCCAGATAATGCATAGCCTGGGAAACAGGCCATCGAACTTACCGATATGCGCAGCCAACTTCTTGTTGAAGCCCTCAGTAGCCGTGATCTGCCGGTGATGACGCTGCTCTAAGTTGTCTCGGACGATCCTTGCATCATCGTCGAAATAGAGCGGCAACCTTCCGAGGATTCCCTCTGGGGCCTTCAGCGAGTGCAGCCGCTCGACCAGAATATCATACTCAAATGATGCCCCGCCCAGTTCGACATCCTTGCCGATCACAGACGGGCGCAGCACGATAGGGAAGAAACGCTGGATCAGCCCGTCATCACTGGCATCAGCGACGATCTTGCGGATCGGATCCGGTTGCACACCGCCAAGGATCGTCACAGACAGGTTGTCGATCAGGAACGATCCACGGCCCACACGGTTGACTGCATACTGCCCGCCACCGAATGCCGTCAGCCAGAACGAGCGATCCTTTGCGCTACCCTTGCCCCCACTGTACTTTTCAATCCCGCCAAACCAGCCGGACAACTCATCCTGAAGCACCATGATCCCGTCAGGGCTGTGCTTGCAGACTTCTTGCGCTGCTTCCATCGTGATGTCCTCAACACGCAGCCTGGGGCATTGCGGCATCTCTTGACCGCTCTTTGAGCCGCCGTCCTCACTCCACTGCTGAAGTTTGCGGTTGCCCTCACGCAGCAGATCGGCATCCATCGCTTTCAACTTACCAGCCGCAGCGCGCATGATTGGTGACTTTTTGAACGATGGATCGCCAATCAGCATGGTCCAGATGCGTGCGCTTTCCGTCCAGCCTTCGTGCTGCTTGACCTTGATCTTGATGCTATCGCGGATCGCGGCTGCACAGACAGTCAGGGCCGACATGGCAAGACCACCGGGATCGACGCCCATCTGCTCGGCCCGCTCATAGGCAAACCGCTCAATCACGCTCGGCAAGATGCCGGTAGGCAATTGTGGCGGCTCATATCGCGCCCACAGATCGACCGGAGCGTTCTGCGCCTTGACCTCTGCTTCGACCCGCTGCTGCGCATCCACGAACGCCCGGATCGCTGCATTGATCGTCAAGGCAACGGAATCCAGACTGCGCTCTAGGGCCTGATCGTTGAAGTCACTGCCGTGCGTTGGGATTGCAACAGGGCACCCAAGTTCAGCGGCTAGCGCGGACATTTCTTCGCCCGCATTGCTATCAGCCGCCAAGACAATCGAAACGCCATCCGCGACAAGCTGCCGCGCCACATGGGACATATTGCCCTTAGAGAACGTGACACAGACCTGATCGGGGATCGCGGCATGGATCGATGCGCCTGTGGCAAAACCTTCGCAGACGATCACCCTGCCAAAGTGCAGACCGATCATCATCCGCCCGCCCTTAGTCGGTGCGCCAGCATGGAATAGCTTTCCGCCGTCAGGGTCAATTGTCTGGACAGAAATCATCTCGCCATCAGCATCATAGATCGGAAGCAGCAAATTGCCGCGCTCAATCCGGCATTGGTGGGCCTCAATGCCTTTGCGCTTCAAATAGCCATGATCTTCTGGCGCTGAACTGGCCGAATCCCACCGCTCTGCCGCCCGCTTCGACGCAGACTGCCTCGCTATGTCCTGCTGCCTGTCACGCTCTGTCAAAGCGGCCTCGCGCTGCTTGCGCTGCTCATCAGAGATGGAAATTTTTGCCTCTCCGCCAGTCAGCAAATCAATAGCGTCCCTGGTGTCGATGCCGCGCATCTTGGCGATAAAATCAACAACATCACCGTGCGCCCCGCACCCAAAGCAATGGAACATTTCCTTGGCCGGAACGACATGAAATGAGGGGGTGCGCTCATTGTGGAATGGGCAGCACCCAACATATTCATTGCCCGCTTTTTTGAGCGGAACAGCCTCGGCCACCACATCTGCGATGGGGTAATTCTGTCTGATAGCATCCCAATCATAGTTAGCCATTTCGCTCACTCCGCTTGCCAGTGAAGTTCTTGCCAATCTGGATTTGAAGTTCACGAAGCATGGGAATCTCATCGTCATCCCACTGCGAAATGGCCTGCGGCGTTATTCCAAGCCTTTGAGCAAGAATGGTAATTGAGCCATCAGCCCAATCAATTGCTTCCTGTTTTGTCATGCTAGTCTCCTAAAGCAATGCGAGACCACTATGCCACTTGACACGGCCTGTAAAGCCCGCTTTAGTAATGAGGCTGCTGTTGCATCCTGTCGCAGCCAGGATAGGCCAATGAGCCAGAATAGAGGTAACATGAGTTTGCTTTCTACCGTGTCGAAGCCGCAAAACCGCGCTCCGATCATCACTATCTGCGGTGACGCAGGCACAGGCAAGACATCGCTTGCCGCAACTTTCCCCAAGCCGATTGTGATCCGCGCTGAAGATGGCCTTCAGTCGATCCCGCTCGACAAGCGCCCTGATGCATTCCCGCTTATCAAGAGCGCGGATGAAATCTTCGACCAGCTTCTGGCCTTGATGCAGGAAGAGCATGATTATCAGACGCTGATTATCGACAGCGTGAGCGCCTGTGAACAGGTCTTCATCAAGAGCGTTATGGACACAGACGGTCGGGCGAAGTCGATCAATCAGGCGCTGGGTGGTTATGGCAACGGCATTGCTGCTGTGCAGGCGATGCATCAGCGTCTGCGCAAGGGCGCGGGCATCCTGAACGAGCGCAAGGGGATGAATATCATTTTCATCAGCCACGCCGACCTTGAGGCTGTGCGTCCACCGGATCAGGAAGACTACACGCGATACAGCCTGCGCATGATGTCGAAGAGCCTTCCGCCCTACGTGGATGATGTAGATATGGTCGCGCTGGTTCGCCTGGTGGCCCGCCTGCGTGGCGATGAAGGGCAGCGCAAGAAGGTGGTTAGCAACGGCGACCGTGAGGTCATCTGCTACGCCACCGCTGCCGGTGTGTCGAAGAACCGCTATGGGATCACGGAGCCGCTGGCCTTCGAGGAAGGCATTAATCCATTTGCTGAAATTTTTGCGAACAAGGAGTAAGTCGCAATGTCGTTTTGGGACCTAAGTGATGGCGAAACCGCGAATAGCGGTGCCAAGGAGTTTGAAGCCGCAACTGGCAACTTTGATCCGATCCCTGATGGGTCGAAGGTGCTTGCCGAGATCGACGAAGTGAAGTGGGATTTCACCCGCGACAACGCGGAATATCTGTCGATCCGCTGGAACGTGCAGGAGCCTGATGAATTTGCCAAGCGCAAGATTTATCAGAAGCTGTGGGTCACTGACGATGACCCCAACGCCAAGGACGAAGCCAAGGCAAAAAAGAAGCGCGACAATGCGAAGCGTATGCTGGCTGCTATCGACGCAAACTGCGGCGGTAAGCTGTCAAAGGTCATGCGCAAGCCGTCGAACGATGAACTGACGATGGCGCTGACCGCCCGTCCAATGATCATTCGCTGCGCCGTCTGGGAGATCGAAAGCGCCACTGGTGAGAAGAATAGCGGCAACTGGATCAGTGCCGTGTTCCCGCGCCAGCATGGTGTCGAGGTGGCTGCATCCGCGCCAAAGCCTGCTGCATCCACCAGCCGCGCCAATGACCTGGACGACGACATTCCGTTCTGATCCCTGATACCGCCCGCTGGCAGACCGGGAAAAGTCTGCCGCCATTTATAGGAGTAGAGCATGAACGAGCCAGCACAGCGCACACCGGAATGGTTTCAAAAGCGCAAGGGTCGAGTTACCGGATCAATTGTCGGGGCGATCCTCGGCTTGTCGCCATACATGAAACGATCAGATGCCATGCGCCTAATGGTGCGCGAGGCGCTTGGGGCGGAGCGTGAGTTTCAGGGCAACATAGCTACAGATTATGGTGCCTATAACGAGGCCGGGGCCTTTGTTGAGTTCCAGATGGAAAGCGGCCTCAAGTGCAAGGAGGCGCCGTTCCTGATCCATGAGGATTGGCTGGGGGCTAGCCCGGATGGGTTTACCAGCGATGGCGGCCTGATCGAAATCAAGTGTCCATTCGGATTGCGCAAGGAAGAGTCGCCTGAGTTCAAGACGATCTCTGATCAGCCGCATTACTATGCCCAGATGCAAGTCCAGATGTACGTTGCCCGTCAGCCGCATTGCTGGTTCTATCAGTGGTCGGTCAATGGATCGAAACTGGAGCGGGTCGATTACGATCCTGATTGGATCAATGAGAATCTCCCTATCTTGCGACAATTCCACGCTGAGTTCCTTGAGGAACTAGCCAACAACGCTGAAGAGCATCTCGCTCCCAAGCGTGTGTCTGTCGATACGCCAGAAGCCCACAAGATGGTCGCTGAGTGGGACGATCTGGTCGAACAGATCGCCAGGCTGACTGAGCGCAAGGCCGATTTGCTGGCCGACATGGTGAAGCTGGCTGGCGAGAAGAACGCAGAGATTGCCGGTCGCAAGTTGACGAAGACCGAGCGCGAAGGCGCGATTTCCTACGCCAAGGTCGTGAAGGAACACTGCAAGGGTGTCGATCTGGAAAAGTATCGCGGGAAGGCCAGCAAGTTCTGGGTGCTGCGGTAATGCAACTTCGACCCTATCAGCAATCCGCCTGCGATGCGGCGCTTGGGTGGCTGCGTCGATCTATTGACCCATGCATGGTCGATGCAGCCCCAGCAGCAGGCAAGTCATTTATGATCGCCTACCTCGCAAGGCAGCTTCACATCATCAGCGGCGGGAAGCGTGTGTTGTGCCTTGCCCCCAGTGCAGAACTTGTTCGCCAAAACCATGAGAAATTCATGCTAACGGGTGAGCCAGCAAGCATCTTCAGTGCAAGCGCAGGGGCAAAGTCCACACGCAATGTGGTTGTCTTTGGCACACCAGGCACCGTCAAAAACTCTATCAGCCGGTTCTGTAAGCAAGGCACGGATGGATTCTGCGCCGTGGTTATTGATGAGTGCCACGGCCTAACGCCGACAATCCGCGAGATCATTGAGACCATGCGCAAGGCTAACCATGCCCTGCGTGTGATCGGGCTGTCAGGGACACCATATCGGCTGGGCAGTGGATACGTGTTCCGCATTTGGCCGGATGACCGCGTCAACGGTGACGACAAAACCCGTGATCCCTACTTCACCAAATGCGTTTACCGTGTTTCGGCAAGGGAGATGCTGGATCAAGGCTTCATCACGCCTATGGAGGTCGGCGCGATCAACAGCGACAAATACGATACCAGCGGGATCGTGCTGCTTCCCAATGGCACGTTCGATCATGGAACCGTGGAGCGCGCATTTGTAGGTCACGGTCGCCTGACGGCCAGCATCGTTGCTGACGCCATGCACAAGGCGCAGGACCGGCCTGGCGGCATCATGTATTTTGCCGCTACGGTCGCCCATGCCAAAGAGATCATGGCAAGCCTGCCGCCGCAGAATAGCGCGATGGTGACAGGTGATATGTCTCAGGCGGATCGCAAGAAAGTGATCGAAGCATACCGCCAGCAGAAGATAAGACATCTTGTCTCGGTAGGGACACTTACGACCGGCTTCGACGTTTCGCATACCGAAACAATCGCCCTGCTGCGCTTCACTGAGAGCGCGGCTCTTTTGCAGCAGATTCTTGGTCGGGCGTGGCGGCTTCATCCCGGCAAAGAGACATCACTGCTGCTGGATTATGCCGGGAACGTAGAAAAGCACTTCCCTGACGGCGACATCTACAATCCAGAGATCAAGGCTGGCGGCGCTTCATCAGGAGATGCGGTGGAGTTCTCATGCCCAGAGTGCAGCCACATCAATGAGTTTAAGCTGAACCCAGATTACAAAGATTATAGCCGCGATGAACATGGCTATGCGCTGGATGTGTTTGGCGAGAGGCTGGAAACTGAATTTGGACCAATTTCGGTGCATTTCGGACGGCGCTGCTTTGGATCGGTGCAAACCGGACCAATGGGCGAATATGAGCGGTGCAATTATAGGTGGTCTGGCAAGCCCTGCCCAATGTGCAATGAACCAAACGACATTTCGGCCAGATATTGCTACTCATGCAAAGCCGAAATTGTGGATCCGAATGCCAAGCTGGTAGCCGACTTCCGTGCGTTGAAGAGGGATGTCACCAGGCCGCAGTGCGATACTGTTCTTTCTGCCAAGTTCACGCCGGGACTGAGCCGCAAGGGCGCGAAAACGATCCGTGCGGATTGGGTGACGCCACACAGGCAGTTCTCAACTTGGCATATGCCAGAGGCAACGCACAGCCAAGGTATGCGTGATTGGATTCTGTTCGCATCAGCCACTAATGACGGCACAGAAGAGCCAGACACGATCCGCTACCTGAAAGATGCGTCATCTGGTTTTTGGCGCATTCTTGCCTATAATCTCTCCCCTGATGTGGAGCCGATCCCGAAATGAAATTTGATAACTGCCCAGTGCCTGTTTTTGGCGACATCGCCTTTCGCGGCAACTGCCCAAAGGAAGAGGTTGAGCAAAGCAGCTTCTTTTCGATGATCCGCAGGACATATCCAGACACATGGGGTGCAATTGCGATCCATCCACGCAATGAGGGGCTGAAGGTTGGTGGACAGTTCTCTGCCATTATCAAGCACAGGGCCGAGGGAATGACCCCTGGCGCTGCCGACATCATCATCCCTGGTCGAAAGTCTTTCGTTTGTGAATTGAAGCGAAGGGATCACACAAAAAGCAAGTGGCAGGACGGGCAGATTGAATATCTGAAGGCTGCGCAGGATTGCGGTGCCTATGCCTGTGTTGCGCTTGGCGCTGTAGCCGCATGGGAAGCATTTGAGGGCTGGGTCAATGCAAGGTGACCTGTTCAGGGCTGAAGCGCCTGTAAAGCGCGGAAAGTGGCCCAGTGAGCAATTGGCGGAACTTCTTGGGGGCCATGTCCGCTGGGACAAGGCCGATCCGTCGATCCGTAGCTGGGCCTCGTTTCACATATTCACTGCCGCCAGGCAAATCTGCGCAATGCCCGATAAGGATAAAAGAAAAGCGGCCCTCGGAAAGATACCGGGGCCGCTTCGTGATCGCGTAAAGGCCGAGGTCGAGCGCCTCTGGCCCATGATGCGGAATTAATCCTCCAGCCCCTGCTCGACCATTTCGATCTGGGCCCGGCAGACACGCAGGATATGCTCAACGTCAGCCTTCGGGACCTCGCGGTCGGTGCGGCTTGCGAGTTCGGCAAGGAGCCGTTCGATTCGTTTGAGAGCCTTCATCACAGTGCCTCCACCTTTCTGCCTTGAGACGCTGCGTAGCGCAGCTTTTCGGGATGCTCGCGCCACAGGGCGCGGAGCAGATTTTCTGACATCAGAAACATTGAAATTCGCTCCTGCTCCATCGCAGCAGTTAAACTAGATTCTGGTCTATCAGCCATAACGCTTTGCCTTTTCGATTAATTCTTCGTTTGTCAGGACGGTGCGCCCAACCCGCCAGTATTTGCCGGTGACGTTGAAGCCACCATCTTGGTTACAGCGATTAACAGGGAACCGCTCACGCCTCAACGTGTCTGCGGCGATTTCATATTCATCTCTATGCCTCTCAAATTTAGGTGTCGCCTTGACCCGGCCCATCTGGGACAGGCGGTTGCGCTGCGGCACGAATCGCCGCGCACTGACGCCAGCTTCTTGCAGCCAGCGGTCAATGGTGCCGCTCCATAAAACGCCATAGTGGCGCTGGAGCTGCGTCTTGGTCATGGTCGGTGCAACTTGGGCGAAGTCATCGGGAAGCGGCTTCGCATTATGGCTAGACCGCTTGTAATTGGGATCGCTGCGCAGATAGACCCCGCGCAAGGCGGCGATCTTCTTGAGTGACAGCGTCTTTCCGTACTTATTGAGAATAAGCTGCCTGATATAGCTGGCGCTGGAATGCTCCTTGACCAGCCGCTCGGCTTCTTCCCTCAGTTCCTTTCTCATATTGTCACCTATCGTTTAAATGATGCCCGATACCTACCGCACAAAAAATGTTTGACAAGGGAAAATTGCATGGGCAGGATCGGGGCATAAAGATTAGTTGAAGGAGCATAAAATGAACCACGTTACCTACCAAGTGCGCACTCTACGCGACACGCCGGTCTACAGCTTTGACAGCCTTCTGCGCGCTCAGGAGGAAAGGCTGCGGGCTGAGCAGCGGGTCGGCTGCAAGATGAAGCTGGTGCGGATCACGCAAATTGAGGAGGTGGTGGAATGACCGATATTCCTATCATGTTTGACCATGTGAGTGACAGCTTCTGTGTCAAAGATGGCGACAAGTGGCTCTACTTCGACAGCGTGTTGAAGGCCAAGGACGCAGTGCGCCAGGTGAAGATGAAAGAGGCGGTCAAGGCCGAACGCGAACAGGTAGCCGCATGGCTGCGCCGCATCGGCAAGCCACAGATGGCTGACGCCGTGGAAGCTGGGGAGCATCTGAAATGACCGACCGCGACGAAGACAGCGAAATCATCGACACCGCACTGGACACGCTGGCTTGGCAGCGCCGCGAGATCGACCGCCTGACTGCTGAAGTGGCGCAAGCCGCTCAAGCCGAGCGCGACCGGATCGTGGCGTGGCTGCGGAAGGAAGAGGAGGCGTACCCGTCCAGTCAATACTCAGTTTTTGCAGCCATGATCGCTGAAGAGATCGAAGCCGGGGAGCATCTGAAATGACCAACAAGCAAACGCCGCCCGACTGGGTGCTGATCGAAGCTGCGAAGCGGAGTGCTTTCCATGAGGTTCCGTTTACAACTTTGAAGTCGGCTTACAGCGCCAAAAGCGCATATCGCGCCCTATGCGACATGATTCAGAAATACGAGCAGCCGCCCGTGGATCGCAAGCTGCTGTGCGCGCGGGAGGCCGCACGGCAGTATCTGGCGATGGACGCTGGAGTAAAAGTTGAGTGGAATGGCATCCGCGCCATCGAACTTTGGATTGAAGGATACGGGAAATGACCAACGAAGCGATAGAGGCCGCTGCGAGAGCGATGTCGTTTGAAGAAAATTGGGACGGGATACCGTTTTCAAACTTCCTTCA
>JACCDG011345429.1_pt1 | contig 34866 bp, 34 predicted proteins | sample 7442471 | NCBI WGS metagenome assembly JACCDG01 (sample SAMN15323444, study PRJNA562643) | freshwater metagenome | isolation source: river surface water | place: USA:Blue River Watershed | collected 2017-08-17 | reverse complement strand
TACACAGGCGCAAAGCCGTTCGCGGCTGCACTTTCAATGAACAAGGAACTTACCAAGGAGGCACTTGCGCCGCACGGAATACGAACTCCTCGCTACAGCGTGTACGAAGTAACTGACGACCTCACGCTCCTGACGAATACTATTTTCCGCTCTTTCATGTTGCCGGTCATAGTTAAGCCTGTCACGAGTGGCTCGTCGCGCGGAGTAACACTTGCAAAAAGTTTTGGCGAGCTCACTGCGGCACTCAAAGCAGCATTTCAATATGATCGCAGGGTTATGGTGGAAGAGTATATCCGTGGGCGTGAAGTGACGGTCGGTGTGATTGATGGGTATCGCGACCAGGAGCGCTACGCACTCGTCCCTGTAGAAGTTTCACTCGCAGGGCGAAATAGTATTTTTGACTACGAAAGCAAGTTCAAGGATCCACGTTTCAGCGCGCCGGCGCGACTTGACGGGGCACTGCGGGATGAGCTCATTCAAACGGCGCGCGCGGTGCATCACGCGCTCAACCTCAGGCACTACTCGCGGAGTGACTTTATTGTTTCCCCAAAAGGTGTATACTTTCTTGAAGTCAATAGTCTGCCGGGACTCAGTGAGGCATCCAGCATGCATGCGGGGCTCGAGGCCGTCGGCGCACCATTTGACCACTTCATTCAACATGTCATTAGTGCTCCTCTACTATAAATACGTCGATATCGCAGAGCCCGTAAAGCTTGCTGATGATCTGCGCTCAAAGGCTGCTGAATACGCACTCATGGGTCGCGTCATCGTGGCGCACGAAGGAATCAATGGCACGCTTGAAGGTACGCCTGAGAATGCAGAACAGTTTGCATCGTGGCTCCTCACGGTGCCCGAGCTCAGTGACATGCAGATCAAGAGGAGTGAAGGTGACGGTACAAGCTTTACTCGGCTTTCGGTGAAGGTGCGTAATGAAATAGTCGGAACGCACTTTGACCCCTCCATAAAGCCTGCGGTGAAGACCGGTAAACACATCAAGCCCGAAGAGCTCAAGTCCATGCTCGAGCACAATGACGACATAACCATTATCGACATGCGCAACTCGTATGAGTTCAAGTCGGGTCACTTCAAAAATTCAATCGACCCGGGGATGCAAAATTCCCGCGACCTGCCGGCGGTACTGCCCAAGCTTGAGCACCTGAAAGACAAGAAGGTGGTGACGGTGTGCACCGGCGGCGTCAGGTGCGAAAAGATGTCAGCATTCCTGCTCGCTAACGGATTCACCGACGTCTCGCAGCTTGACGGGGGGATTCATACCTATATGGAGGCGTACCCGGGCGATGATTTCGAGGGGACGCTGTACACGTTTGACCGCAGGCATACGATGCACTTTGGGGGCAATCGTACGGTGGTGGGGAAGTGCGAGCACTGCGGAGTTTCAAGTGAGCGGTACGTAAATTGCAACTCGCACACCTGCAAGTACCACTTTATTTCGTGCGAGGCCTGCACCCCGGAAGACCGCACGAGTTCCTGTAGTCAGTGCTTGGAAAAAACCGGGTCTATGGTATCATAGTCAGGTATTGGATATTTCCAATATGTTGGGCCCTTAGCTTAGTTGGTAGAGCGCCTCATTTGCAATGAGGAGGTCATCGGTTCGAATCCGATAGGGTCCACACAAGACTTAAAACCTGCACCGCTGCAGGTTTTTTGCTTGTGTGGAGACCGCAGCCATATCGCGAGCATCGAGCGATGGCGAGGGGCGGCCTGCGAGTCCGAGGAGCGACGGCGACGAGGAACTTGTAGGCATAACAGTTTGCTAAAATGGAATCATGGTGGATAAGGAACTTAAAAAAGCAATCTCTTTGGTTTTCAAAGATGGAGATAAAATTTTAACGGTGCGGCGGTCTCAGTCGAAAAGCAGTTTTCCGAATTGCTGGTCATTGCCATCAACTTTTATTCACGAAGGTGAAACTGTATCCGACGCTGCAACTAGACTTGCTATGAAGAAGCTCAATCTTGAGAATATTTCTTTAGAGGAATCGATTGGTATTTCTGACTCTGCAGATCGAGGAGATTTTATACTCGTTATGGAGGATTTCTTGGTAGGCAGTTATGAGGGTGCAATAACTCTTGGTCCTGATGAGTATACCGAGTTGAGGTGGGTGACCGCAAAAGAGCTTATGCTGCTGATAGAAACCGATAATCAGGGAGCTATAGGCGAGTGCACACGAACCTTCCTAAAATCAGAAGGCTTGATCTAAATACGTTCCAGTATCGACCCTCACGGTCCACAAAGACAGAAAACTCATGAATGATTGTGAGTTAATTCTTGTGTGTGGTCGGCTTGGGCAGTCGAACAACTGCTACACTATACATATATGAATAATTTTAAATTGGGGTTGCTCGTCGTGGTAGTAGTTGCAGCAGTCGTTATTGGATTGACGTATCAAAAGCCAGTTGAGGTGGCAACGAATGACGTTGATGCGCCTCGCACTGCAAGTCAACAAATGTCTTTCTTCATTACATCGCAAAATCCGGGGAAGGGAGGTGACTTGGGTGGACTCGCGGGTGCTGATGCGTATTGCGCCACGCTCGCCGAGGCAGCAGGAGTAAAGGGCAAGGAGTGGGTAGCGTATCTCAGTACTGCCGATAGTGACGAAGTGATGAACGCGCGCGACCGCATTGGTGATGGTCCTTGGTTTAACTTTAACGGTGTTCAAATTGCGGCTAACGTCGACGAGCTTCATGGGACTAACAATTTAAATAAGGAAACTGCACTCACGGAAAAGGGCGAGCGTGTCTCGGGTCGCGGCGATACGCCAAACGAGCACGACATCCTTACGGGCTCGGACATGCTCGGCAACTACTTTGCAACGAGCACCGACTCGACGTGCAGTAATTGGACGAGTAGTACTGAAGGTTCAGCGATGGTCGGACACCACGACCGCATTGGTATTAACGACTCAGCCCCGATGAAGTCGTGGGTCGCGTCGCACCTCTCGCGTGGATGCAGCCTCGACGCACTCAAGTCAACGGGCGGCGCAGGCAAGTACTACTGTTTCGCTAAGTAGCACTGTAGTATACTGAGTGTATGATGAACTTTATTTTGCTCTACCTCATTAGTATCCCCGTATTCCTCTTGATCGACATGATCTGGCTTGGGTTTATTGCCCGTGCTATTTACGAAAAGGAGATCGGCAGTCTCATGGGGCCAATACGATGGGTTCCTGCTATCGCGTTTTACCTCATTTACGCGTACGGGCTTACATTCTTTGCGATGCACCCAGCGTTCGTGGCCAAGTTCGTTTGGAAGGCGGCGCTCTTTGGAGGTATATTCGGCTTTGTGGCGTATGCAACGTATGACCTTACGAACCTTGCAACACTCAAGGATTGGTCGCTCAAACTTTCGATCATCGACATGCTGTGGGGAGCATTGCTTTCAGCAACAGTCTCTGCAATCTCTGTTGCAATAGTGCTTCACTTCACTAAGTAGTCGGGCCGTCGGGAATCGAACCCGATCTATATGCACCCCATGCATACGTACTACCGGTATACTACGGCCCGGAGATTGAAATTATAACGTAACCTGCTGTAAAATACGAAGTATATCGGGCCCATAGTTCAGCGGTAGAATGCGTCCATGGCATGGACGAGGCCGGGGTTCGACTCCCCGTGGGTCCACTGCAGTGTGAATAAGTGGCTTGCATGTTAGCGCGTATCGTGCTATAATATATACATGAAAAAAGAGATGTTGACGGCAGCACATCCCGCTATTAAGCCAAACAAGAATCCTGAAGCTCTGCGCGTTTGTATGAATTGCGGTACGCAAATTCGTAACCGGCCCGTGAGTTCACACTGTTCGCAAGAGTGCGCGAATGAGTATGTTGGCCCCAAAGATACTTCTTGGGAACCAAAGTGGAAGTCACGCTAGTTGGTAATTGTGGTATAGTTTGCTCATGAATAAATTATTTGTGGGCTTTTTGGCATTACTTATTTTATTGAGTGCAGGTGGAGTGGCGCGCGCGGAAGTTGCCGACGACTACGGTACGGGTACCACCGCGAATAATTATTGCCCCAAGCTCTCCACCACGTTCCAACGCGGCGCACGCGACACGACTACTGCAGGCCAAGTGACAGAGCTCCAAAAGTTTATTGCCGACTACTACGACGTTGATCCTGAGGAAATAGTTTCAGGATTTTACGGCCGTATCACGCAAGGCTACGTAGTTAAGTTTCAAAAGGAGCAAGGCCTCCCCGCATTTGGCATCGTCGGTTCACTCTCACGTGCGGCTATTGCTAAAGCCTGCGGCGGCAGTATTACGCAAGTGCCAATCTCGTGCCCACAAATTTCAATACCACATTGTAGCGGCAGCGCCGTCTCTCTCGGGACAGACGCACGTGGCTGTAAATTAGGATATCAATGTCTCACTGTTTCAAATTCTGACGCAGTCCTCGTTGCATCACCGACTTCAGGACCAGCACCGCTAACTGTGTATTTCAAAGGCAGTGGCTCAGTCTTGGCGCCAAGCGCAGGCATCCGTTTTGGTGACGGAGCAATGACAGGTGAGGGCGTACTAAGTACTTCGCACACGTACACCAGTCCCGGTACATATTATGCAACTTTACTCAAAGATGGCGCAAAAGGTGAAGAGGTTGCGCGAGTGACCATTACAGTGACGAGTCCGTCTGTCACACTTAATAAATCTACTTGTAAATATTCGAGCAACACGCTTGGTGAAATTGGAAAGTTGATAATCCCGCAATCGCTATTTACTGACGGCGACACGTGCAAGTCTCAGTGCATACTTGGTCGCAATGAAAAGATCGGTAGGCAAGACTCCGGCATTTGTGAATGGGACAGTGGTAACGGTACAGGACGCGTCACCTATCAAATCCCTGCCGAAGGTTTGAATTCAACGATTCGCGTAACATCACCTAACGGTGGTGAAGTGTGGACGGCTGGAACGCTTAACACAGTAACGTGGGCGCCGTATGGATATTCACCCGCAACGATCAATGGTTCAAACGAAGTCGATGTCTACTTGTATGATTTGAACGGAAATAATCTTGGTAAGCTATTGGACACAGGTAAAGCGTCGCTCCATACGTACTTAAACATCGGAGACTATAGTACTTTCGTTAAGCCTGGCTCGTATTACGTTTACGCTAAAAATCGCTATACCGGTGCATCTGACAAGAGTGACGCACCATTCACCGTACTCGCGCGACCCCTCGATATTAAGGTTAATGGCAGTAACGGACCCATAACGCTCTACGATAACCAGCCTGTCACGGTGACTTTCGAGACTACGAAAACTTTTGACAGCTGCATAATGTATGGAGTGCGCAATGCACCGAGCGGTTCGCAAGGATTAGGAATTAGTGTTACTCAGCCGTATTCGGGTTATGCGTATGCCCCAAACCCAAATTTTGTAACAAATGTGTATGTTACTTGTGTTCAAGGTTCGAATACATATAGTGATAGTGTGACCGTAAATCAAGTTGCGGGTGCTGTACAGCCGACACTTCGCATAGTCACTCCTAATGGCGGTGAAATGATGCCAATGACTTCACCTAATTCAATTTTGTGGACTCAAAAAGGATTAAGTAAGGTTTCGATTGCGTTATACAAAAATGACATGTGGTATGCGTGGCTTGCCAAAGACTTAGCTCTCGATAAGTCTGCTAACGATGTGTACTCGTACAGTTGGAACAATCTGTCTAACCCGGTTATCTCAGACGGTGATCTCGTTAAACCTATATTCAAAATTTATATCACGGGTACGCGTGCTGATGGGCAAGGGTATGTTGACGACAAAAGTGATGCGCCATTCTCAGTTGGCAACGGTACTTTGCCGCCTCCAGTAACATTGAAGGATACGCAAGTTGTTGGAGTGTATGAGGGTACGTACCCAGCGGGTGTGACGCACTCATTCAACTCGCATCCTGAAGGCACTGTAAACGTGACGGTCGGGCAGTCGTATAACGGCAAGCCTGCACACTTGGTGCTCACCTCGTACGAGCCAGTCAATTGGGTGATCAGTAATCCAAGCGGAACTCCGATTGAAAAGGTTTTGGTACTTAGTTACCATGACAGTCGCGTCACGGGCCTCCCCGCGAATGTCCCTGTCGAAAAGAAGTCTCTTACGTCGGGTGGCAATTTCGCATGGGGTTGCGCGTATGCAAACTACGAAACTAACGGCGGCTGCAGTTTCAATCAACTTAAAAATTGGCTCGTTACACAAGGCCTCGACATCGAATCATTCGTAGGTAGCTACACCGGCAACATGTTCAACGTCACCATTGGTGGGAAAGGGTAAGCCAAAGCATCTATGAAGCTTTGGGGTATATACGTAATTGCGTCAGTAAATGCGCTCATAGGTGTAAGTATAATCTTAATTTCGACATTATTTGTTTTCTTCGGCATTCTTAATTCATTAGAGTTTGGTTACTACAGTGGGTGGGGAGTAAATGTATTTTTGTATCTAGTAGCGCTATTCGTAGGTGCCGTTTGTATTGATGCTTCAGTTTCGACGCTCTACTTCAAGCGACGCGCACTGGTGCAAAATTTAGCAATCAGCATCCTGATAGTGCTAAATGCTGCTTTAACATTTGTATTTGTATACGTAATTGCCCCCAAAATAGATTTCAGTGTATTAACCAATGTAAACCTAATGCTGTATTTACTTTATGCTGCATGGAGTACGTATTACTTGCGTAGGCCATATATCCTAAGTCAGTATGTTAAGTAGTCAAGTGCTTATACGTAATTTAAAGTGCATACTATTTGCACCAGTACCGGCTATACTAGTTTTTTGGTATGTCTTGTTCCTCAATTTTGTTGTATTGGATTTTTACTTGACCAGTTTAGTATCAGGCGGCGATGTTTCGATGGAAGGTAACCCAATTGCACGGCTGATTTGGCTACTGCTTGGTGAATACCGATTCATTGAGCTCCCGATATGGATAGTAGTTGCAATGCTTGCGACGTTCCTTGCAAGTAGGCTCAATCTTTATTTAGGTTTATTTTGGATTCAGTTGCTAACGTTTAATCATCTGTTCGGGTTTTTATCGTGGTTCCCGTATGGTGCAAGTTCGTGGATTGATGCTCTAAATAGCACTACTGCCGAGTATTCGATTGGGCTATTGAGTGCACTACTTTCGTTCGGGTGCCTGAGTTTATACTTTATATGTACCTATGCGTTGCGAGTTTGGCAACGCATTGTGGTATAGTTTCGGTATGTTGCGTTGGTTGATGTGGCTGTTTGGTATAGCTCTACTCGCGTGGGGTGTACTGATTGCGTCATCTTTTCTACTATTTATTCCAATCCTGACCCCAAGCAGCACGTACACATCCAACTTGTCCAACGTGCAGTTTAAGGTACCAGGTGGGTGGCAACAAACAGAGAGCGTCTCGCAGTACCTAAAGGGCTATGGAGTGCCGGATGCTGAGTTCGTGCATGTGGGTGGGGGAGACTATTGCTTTATTTCCCATTTCAAAACTTACCCAAGTAGATTAAAGTCAAATAGGCAGGCAGTTTTAGTTGATAATATACTGAGCGATCATGCGAATTTCTCTGGCGGATGGAAAGTTTCTTCAACATCTGACTATGCGCTGCCAAAGTCCGGCGGATCATTAGGTAGGCCTCCATCAGGAGCCATGCTTGTTATGTATAGCTTAGCGCACGGAGTTTTTGTTTTATCGACAGTGAATACAGGTTCCGTATCTGATGCATGTGTCAACGATCTTACTTCGCTACTCAAGACCGTTGAGACATATTATGAAGAAGTGGTACTTACTGCCAGCAGCACCGGCTCAATATCATATAAAGTAATAGACAGTCAATCAAACGGGAAGCCGACGTTTAGCGTACTTACGTTTACGGACGATGCAACACTCGAGACGCGTGCAGTCATGAAGTTTAATGGTGGCTTCTATTTTGTACCTGAATTTTCTGTAGTTGGCGATACGCTGTATGCAATTAACCGCCCGTACATTGCAGGGTATAATTCTTCCATTTGGGCTCTTGAGCCTTTTGCCGGGTCGTATGTGCCAATCAAGTCGAGCCTCGCGAATGGTGCATATATGAGTTCATTGTATGTGCAGGGTGACAACGCCTACTACTTGATGGGGACGTCGTCACTCGGATACTGTCTTGATACGCCTAAGCCGTGTCCGGCCAGTTTATTTTCAATTTCACTTAAAGGCGGCGAGCCTCAGCTCGTTGCAACTACGAGTATTGGGGGCAAAATTAATGGCTATGACGAGCGCGAGGGTGCGTGGCACATCGCGCAGGGGTGGGGTGATGCTGGATTTATTCAAACCAGGTATAGGAAAGTCGTGAATGGAAATGAGGTTATGGTCGGTGATTATTCAGGTGACTATAGCTGTGAGAGTGTTGATGAGCCTCACTGTACCGATGGTATAGCAAAATATTAAAAGCGGGTTGCTGATATTTTTTTGACGTTCGACGGTGCAAGACAGTCGAGTAATCGCATTCAAGTCAAGGATGGAAAGCTCACTCCGCTAACTGTAGGTGAGTCTCGGTATCCTACGTTCTACTTCGATAAGTGAAATTACGGTACGGGGTCGGTTGGAACTTCAGGTGGCACTTCGGGCTCGGGTGATGGTTCGGGCGGGGCAGGTGGTGGTGGTACGACATGGATAGTGAGTGGAATGGTGCGTGAGTCGGTAAAGCCGCCAGTACCTGTTGGGTCAGTTGATGCAGTGATGATTAGGTCTAGTCCGCACGTGCTTTCCTCCGCAAAATTATTGATGTTCGTTATTGAAACTTCAATCGGCCATACTCCGTCAGTGGTGGTTGCATTTCCAGCGAGTGCATCAATAGTACCCATGTAGTTAAATGGTGTAGCGGTTGACGCGTAAATATTGTTGCAAATGTTTTCATTCAGGGTTGATGAGGCAGCAACGGTGAACGTCGCGGGGAGTGACCCGGGGAGCAAATGAAACTCTGGTTGAACGTTCATGAACATCGTGGAGTCGCCCAGCGTAATTTCAAGTGGGCCGCTCACGGTAAAGGCAAGTGCTCCTGCTTGGAGTACGTTGCCCGTAGCAGTTTCGGTGTCTTGGAAAAAGGCAACCGTCGAACTGACGTTGCCGAGCGCAACCGCCAAGAGTGAAAGTGTACACGCTAAGAGAACCAAGAGGTGTCCGGCGCGCCAGGGGCGCGCCGGCTTTTGCGCATGTAGTATTTCAGTACGCACTGGCATGCACACACCATCAAAGCAGTTTCGACTTTCGTAGTGGTGTGAGTAGTGCGTGTTCATGTATGTGTTTCTGGTCGTTTACGTGCCCTGCGGACTTCGGCAACTATCTTGAGTAATTCATCAACAACTATTGCTGCAGCAGGAATGCCGATCATGAGCGTGAACCCGAGTGGCTTTTTGGCAAAGTCGAGCACGTATCCAAGGTACGGTATTGAGACGAGCACTCGACCGATCACTTTCCGCACATCGGTGAACCCGGCGTCGGCCTCTTCGTTTGCGTCACCCTTGGTGACGAGCCGGGGTCCTGTAGGCGACTCTGTGTCTATCGCAACTATGCGGTGTGTTGTTGGAATTTGACTCTTACTGTCTTCACCATACGTGACGATGTCACCGACGTCGTACGAACTTTCAGGCTTTATGATCACGAGTGAACCCGTTAGTATCGTGGGTTCCATCGAGCCACTCTGAACAATCTTGATCTGTATCATGCCGTTAATGGGGAGAAGTGACACAACGAAAAGTCCCGACACTCCCAAGAGGAGTACTATAACTGCGACGTACAGAGTTGTGGCAATATATTTCATCTTATTTTTTCTTCGTGTACCAATTTACACCGTACATTGAATATGCGGGCGGAGCAGGCGGGTTCCAGCTGTGACCACTCCAGTCACGGTGCGAGTCGTCGGACTTATAGTCTTTCTTTTTCTTATCTTTTTTTGGCTTGTCTTGCGAGCAGAGGTACTTGGGCGAGTCTTTCGTAGGGAGTGCGCGTATGGATACGTCAACGCTGAACGTGTCAGTTTGAGCCCCGTTATCCAACTCGCTACCGTCGCACTGCATGATTCCTGTCTTAGCATTCACGCTGAGGTTACCCGCGCACCAACACATACCGACGTACGTAGTCGTGTTCGGTTTACACGAATTTCCGCCTTTGGCGTCTCCCACAGTGTAGGTAGTGTCATCTAGTACGACTGAGGCAGCGTTCGTTGATGTTCCGAAGAGCACTTTCTCCTTCTTCTTAGGTTCGTACTTTCCATTGCCGTCGTCAATCCATCCAAAAAACTCAGTCCCTGCAGCGAGCTCACCGCCGTTGTCTCCGTCGTGGTCATACTCCCACTCAGGTTCTGTCTGAATATTCTCATCAGACTGTAGGTTCTTGAAATCTATGCACATCCACGCGTCGGTATTCTTCACATGCATCGATATAACATTGCACCCAAAGTCTCCTGGCTTTACGTCATCGAAGTTAAAAAACTTGTCTGCTGTCGGGTGTAAATCTTTGGCAGACCACGTTGCACTCGGCACGCTAACCCCGTTATATACCGAGCGACTTGCTATCTTGAGGTCAACGCCTTTTGTTGAGAATGTGTATCCTGTTGACGACGCGTCAAGGTAGAGTGTCGCGCCAGCAAGCGCTGTTACGCCGAGTATCGTTACTGATCGTTTAAGAATGCTGGCGAGTAAACGCATGGTGAGCGGCGGGTATACTAAGGCGCGAGTGCGTTATGAATCGTGCAGGTAATAGCCTGACCTTCGTTCAGCGTTGCCGTACCACCCAAGACTGCAGGGCACTGCGCAGAGCCGGTTATTGAGACGAACTGGTATCCTGCCTTTGCATCTTCAGTGATCACGTGAGGTGTGTTTGAAGTAACTGAAATAGATGTAGTATTCGGAACGAGTACGCCATCAACACGCATCTTGAATGTTGAAGGATCTGCAGGTCCTGAGTCGACTACTTTGATGAGGGTGATGTTGGCAGGCAAATCGTTGTTGGTGATGGTGCACTGCTTATCGTCGCCTGGGTTAATGACTACGTTTCCTTCAGCATCACAGTCACCGCTGTAACTCCCGACGTATCCAGAGACGCCTGTTTCCGAAACGGAATAGTTACCTGCAGCGACGGTCGTTGAAATGCTTGAAGTAACAGGCGTCGTGACTGTGCCGTTGTCGATGAATAGTTGAAAGTTGGGAATCGTGTTGTTCCCGCCATTCGTGTTGTTCACTATTTTCGTTACGGTGAGTTTTCCAAGACGCAGCTGACCTTCGCAGAGGAAATTAGTGTTGCTGCGTGACTGTACTGCACGGAACGCAACGTCAAGCGTCACGCCGTCCGTTTGAGTGTTGTTACCAAGCCCTGAACCACTGCAGTCAAAGCCCGTACCGCGCGACTGAGGCCCGTTGGTGCCCGTGTGCCCGAGCCCGTCTTGCGCAATTGCTTGCGAAGTAAGAGTCCCAAAGCAAAATGATTTTGCAATATAGACTGTAGTGTTGCCCGGGATTGGTTGGAACGAGTTTGTGGTCGTTGCCCAAACGTTGTGCGTTGAGTCAGCAAGTGCGACCGAGAATGGTGATGATGTTGCCAAGTTGAAAAGTGTTTGGACGCCGCTTGAGATCACGTTTTCACCTTGCTCAAATACGTTGTCGCCATCGTCAGCCCACCAGAGCATCTGAATGTTTTGCGCGAGCTCGCCGTCCCACGTGTTGTTGATGTCTTCAGTAGCGTCACCGGTTCCAAGTTCCGGTTCATTTGAACTTCGATCGTCATTGGAGGTCAGCGTTACGTCCATACATGCGTATGCGTTGTTAGTTCCTACGTGGAGGGAAATGGTGTCTTCACCTTCGTCATCAGGTTTGAGATCTTGAAAGTTGAAGAAGAGCAGTCCATTGCCCAAGTCACTCGCATCCCAACTCGTGGTACACGCTGAGCCAGGTACAGGATATGTTGAAGTGCCAACCCATTGCCACACTGCGGGGCCGCTCGTCGCGACGTTCGCACACTTATTGAGGTTGTAGTACGACTCGTTGTCGACGGTGAGGTCGATGGCGCCAGCTGCAAATGTGTTTCCGGTTGATGTTTCGACATCACTAAAGAATGCTCCGGTCCCTCCAATAGTTGCTGCAGTTCCAACAATACTTATGAGGACTGCGCTTACAAGAATTCGTCGTAGCATAAATATTTTAAATTTGTGTTAAATAAGTGCGCTGTTACATCCAGCCCGGCCCGTCCCACCCTGTATGGGTGAGGCGGGATACGGCTAGAGATTACTAGAGTTCGAAGTTGTACGTAGTTCCATCAAACTCGATTGAGCTTACGTAGTTCGTAGCACCTGCTGGTCCCGGCTGTCCAGTACGAACGCCGAGGAATGAACCTGGAGCAAGTAATTTAGCAGTAGGGAATGCAGCAACAATATCGTTCCAGCTTCGATACTGGTTCGTATTGCCGTCAGGCCACGTGTTGTCGTCGCCACCACCTGCTACGAGGTTAGGTCCAACAGCAAACTTTGACCATGTCCACATTGCAGTACCTTGAGCATCAACAGTCGTCCATGTTGCAGGAGCGAGTGGTGCGTTGGTACTCGAACCTGGTTGCATGGTTAACCTGCCTTCATATCCTGGTCCTGCGATAGGGAAGTCAACATTGAAGTGGAGGAATGGTGTGTCACCATCAGCAGTCGCATCGTAGACGCGGAACTTGAGCGAGCTGATAGTGTTCAACAAATCTCCGAACTGCGCAGTTGCGATGTTATAGCGTGGATTAACTCCTGAGTCCAGTACCATCTTGGCACCAGCCTCGCCCGCTACTAACTCCATGTGGTTTTGACCGCTCGTTGACGCGAACTCGTCAATAGTCATTATGGTGTCATTCGTGTCGTTATAGAAGAACCATGGCTTCGTTGGAACATCGCCAATAGTCGTTGCCAATCCTAATTGATTGATCACGACTGTAGGAGCTGGAGCAACTGGCCATGTAGGAGTGAAGTTCTGCGCGCAGGTAAAGGTTGCATTGTTGCGCGCCTGAACTGCGTAGAACTGCACGTCACCCTGCACTTGGTCGGTCTGTGCAGCGTTGTTAACTGACGATCCGTCGCACGTAACTCCAGTGCCACGAATGAGTGGTCCGTTCAAGCCAGTCTTACCAAGGCCGTCTTGAGCAACAGCGGCTGCAGCCAAAGTACCGAAGCACCATGCCTTACCGATGTATATGGTTGAGTTTCCAGGGATTGGAGTTGGACCAAATGGGCCTCCTGTTGAGTCAACAAGTTTCACCGTGCCTTGCTGACCAAGTGCTGCGAGTGATCCCTGTACAAAGGTAGACGTAGCTTCGTTTGTCTCAAGGACGTTGTCGCCGTCATCCTTCCAAAATACAAACTGAAGCGCAGAGTCAAGTTCACCAAGTCCAGCGCCCGGGAATGTTGAAGTTGCGGTGTCGTCTGATGACTCGGGTTCAGTAATAGTTTGGTCAGAGTCGTCAGTGATGCGAGCAGCTGCACACATCCATGCGTTGTTTGAGCCAACGCGGATTGAAATGGTATCCTCACCAACATCACCCGGCTTCAAGTCTGAAAAGTTAAAGAACTTTTCAGCCCCCGAGACGATGTCCTTCATGAGCCACGACGTTGCCGGGCTTGCGACCAAGACTCCATCATTGTTAGTAACGTAACTTTCATTACTTATTTGCAAGTCGATATCGCCAGCCGCAAACGTGTTGCCGGTTGACGTTTCCGTATCGTTAAAAAACGCACCTGTTGATGAGATGCCAATTCCAGCTACGAGAGCAATAACTCCGAGCGACAATCCGATTCGTTGATACATTTTTTTAATTTTTTAGTTTAGTAATTTAAACCCGCACGTTTTTTGGGTTCCTTCGCGAACACTAACATAAATATTTTTTTGCAATGTAAAATAATTTTTGCTCTTTTCAAAAATTATTTATAAAATCGTTTTGTATATTGACTGTATTCGCATGTTGAAAAATATTACAGTGTGCATAACTTTCATGGTGTGATAATATTGACGTATGAGTTCACTCAGGAACGCGCCAGATTTTTTTGAAAAAGTGACGACGTGGGTCGGCTCAGTGCCGTCACTTATCGTGCACACGTGCGTGTTCCTCGGTGCGTTTGCTGTTGCGGTTTTTGGTTTCGTGGAGTGGGACTTCGTGCTGCTCGTCCTCACGACGCTCGTGTCGCTTGAAGCTATCTACCTCGCTATATTCATTCAAATGACAGTCAACCGCAACACAGCGTCACTGCGTGAAGTTGAGGAAGACGTCGAAGACATTCAGGAAGATATTGTTGAAATCAGTGAAGACATCGAAGAGATCAGTGACGATGTCGAGGAAATTAGTGAAGACGTTGAAGGCATTCAGGAAAACATCGAAGAGATCAGTGAAGACATCGAAGACATCCAGGAGGACGTTGAAGAGGTAAACGAGAAAAAGTAATTCCTACTTTGACTTATCGAGCTTGTTGAGGCCAATCATTTCAACAGCAAAGTAGATGACCGCAGCGATGATCGCGAAGTCAACGAGTGAGCTTATGAACATGCCGTATTTGATACCCATAATGCTGAGTCCCTCGAGGCCCTTTGTTGACCCAAGGAGTACGGCAACAAGCGGCATGATGATGTCGTTAACGAGTGAGCTCACCACCTTGCCAACAGCGCCGCCCAAGACAACGGCAATAGCGAGTCCGACGACCCCCTGCGTGCGGATAAAATCAAGAAAGTTCTTTAGTGTGTCAGTCATATGTCTATTTAAATTTTGTTTAATGCTTATAGTATATATTACCAAATCCGTGCTCGCTTCGTGGGACTGCGGTAGAGCGCGTCAGACTTCGTTACTTTGAATGCTTGCTCAAACTCGTCCAAGTTTGATACTGGTCCGTTAACGCGGAACTTCGGTGGTGCATGTGGGTCAACCGCGGCCATAGTACGTATCCGTTCAGTTCGTGAATGTTCGCACTCGCCCTGCGCGAGTGAAAGGAAGAAGCGCTGCTCAGGTGTGTAGCCGTCGATATCCTTGCGGCCGGTCTTCTTCAGTTGCTCTTGGTATGCGTCGTATGCGATAGCAACTCCGCCTAAGTCCGCAATATTTTCCCCCAAGGTAAGCGCGCCGTTGACGTGCGTCCCGGGCAATACTTCATATGCATCGAACTGGCGCTTGAGTACGTGCGCGCGCTCGTCGAACTTGGCGCGGTCGGCAGCACTCCACCAGCGCTTGAGGTTTCCATGCGCATCAAACTTTGATCCTTCGTCATCGAAACCGTGAGTCATTTCGTGACCAATAGTCCAGCCGATAGCGCCATAGTTCAGCGCGTCGTCAGCATGAGCATCGAAAAACGGCCACTGGAGTATCGCGGCAGGGAATACTATTTCATTCGCGAGCGGGTTGTAGTACGCGTTCACGGTTTGCGGCGTCATATGCCACTCTGCGCGGTCTACCTTCTTGCCGATCTTCCTGAATGCGCGCTTGGTTTCAAAGAGGTTAGTGCGGATAGCGTTGCCGCAGTAGTCGTTGCTCTTGATGACGAGTCCTTTGAAAGACTTCCACTTTTTCGGGTAGCCGATCTTGCGGTCCATGGTGCGGAGCTTGTGGAGCGCCTTGCGCTTGGTGACTGGACTCATCCACTCGAGTGCGCGAATGCGCTTTTCAAATGCAACGAAGAGGTTTGAAACGAGCGCGTCTATCTTGCGCTTAGACTCGCGCGTAAAGTGACGCTCGACATAGATGCGCCCCAACTCTTCACCGATATGCGCCTCAACCGCAGTCTGGACGCGTCGCCACAGCGGGCGCATGTGCGCCGTGCCGGAGAGCGCCGTGCCGTAAAATACGAACTTCTCTTTCACGAGCGCATGGGAGAGGTATGGAGTAAACGTGTTCACTAAGTGCCACGCCAAGTAGCTCTTAATCTCCTCAAGCGGTGTGGTTGCGATTATTTTCGCGGCGCCTTTCATGAACCCAACTTGGCAGACGATGAAGTGGTGCGGCGTCTTCATTCCTAGTCCCTTGAAATACTGCGCCCATGGGAGCGGTGAGATTTTTGAAAGTTTCGCGCTTGTGTAGGGGTAGTAATTTTTCTCTGGGTCACGCAGTGTTACCTTATCGGTCGACACGTGAGCGAGTGCAGTTTCAATGCCGAGTGGTGACAGCGTAAGTTTTGCGCGCGCGCTCATGCGCTCAATGTAGGTGACGTATGCGGCGCGGATGCGCTTGGACTCTGCATCGTTGTTGACGTAGTAGTCGCGGTCGGGCAGGGAAATACCGTCTTGCGAGAAGTAAAATACATTCTTCATACTGTCTTTGGCGTCAGCGCCCACACTCACGTCCCAAAATGCCGACGAGCCTATGGCGTGCAGCTCACCAATAGTCCGCATGAGCGACTCAGTGTCTGAAATCGCATTAATTTTGCGGAGCCACTCTGCAAGCGGTTTCACTCCGAGCGCATTGCGGCGCTTCATGTCTATTCCCGAGAGGTAAAAGTTGCGGATCAGCGTTGCGGCGTCGCCCTTGATATCTCCGCGCACGATGTCCTTCATAATCCCGCGGACTTGGTCGTCACTTTTGCGGCGCAAGACCATGAAGCTCCCCCACCACGACTCTTCCTTGGGAATAGGGTTTTGGTCGATCCAGCGTTTGTTTACATGGCGAAAAAAGTCGTCCTGCGGACGAATGCTGTGTTCAATATTCTTGGTGTCCAAACCCCAACCTCGCTTCATGCTGCAACTATAGCACTCGAGCTCAAATTTGCTGAATTACTAATAATATGGTATAGTATTAGTTAAATATGTACGAACGAGTTCAAAATATTAAGCCCGAACTGCGTATGGATGTGTCGTCCGAACTTACGCGCGCTCTGTATCGCTTGCCGGAGTCATGCACTCCCGAAATGCTGGAGAAAGCTGTGAAGGAAATAAGCAAGAAGGCAAAAGTGCCTGATGTATTACGAAATACCCTTCACCTCAAACTTGCTCGTCACCTCACCAACGTCAAAGGCGCTGCACTCAACATCCCTACATTGGTCGATGCACTGAAAGAGTCAATGCATTTTCTTGATACTACGCGCGGGAGTATTAATAAATTGTATGAGCTCCATGCAGTTAAAACTGCGGAAAAGTTGGCAATTATTCGAAAAAAGGAAGCTGCAGCTAAAAATAGAAAGAAATTTAACCCCTATGAAATATTGTTTGAAACAAGAAGTGGGAAATTTTATTTTGCGCGCTTACTCAATATGGCGCACCTAAAGGAAGAGTCTCGGTTAATGGATCACTGTGTTGGTACGAGCGGCAGTTACTTCAGAAAAGTTAAACGCGGCACTGCCGAAATACTGTCTCTTCGGAGTACCAAAACACATGTACCCGAAATGACCGTCGAGTACAACCCTAAGACGGGGAAGCTTGTTCAAATTCAGCATCAAAGCAGAGTAACGGGGGAGCCAATGGGTTATGGTGAATATGGCGATACGGTACTTGAAGCACTCTGCACGTTGCCGCTGACTGTAAGGCTTGACGGCACAAAACGCAAGCTCAATGAGCAGCACCTAAAACATCCGGTCAAAATATTTGGAATTCGTGACCGCCACGAATGCGGCTCACTGAGTACTGATGACTTGAGGTTCCTGTATGATATCGACAGTAAGGATAATCAGGGGAATTGGGTAACTCGTGCAATTAAGACTCACGTTAAGATTGAAAGGAATTTCATGGATGACATGGAAGCATTGTTCGGGTCAGTAGCTACGAGCCCAGACGAAATAACCGCTGAAACCAGATGTTACATTGGCCCACTCCCAAAACCGCTCACGAAAGAGTTTGTTGACGCAACGCGCAGCATCGAGCATGTGTATCGCAACATGCCAGCCTCGTTTCAGCAGATGTTCAGCATTGCTCCAGGGAAGAATGTTGTTATGTGTTCAGTAGACGATCTATTTAACGACAACAGGGAGCACACACTCAAAGAGGTACAGGCAGCTGGTGCTCAAGTCGGGCTTACGTCATGCCCCCAATCTGCAATACCTAAACTAAGAAATAAGTATATAAATTTTGGTGTTCCAAAACTTACGGCATATGTATCAACAAAGCCGTTCTTCATAAATTCACATGCAGCGCAATTTGCACTGCGCTATGACATCCACGATGAGGATTATTGTGTACCTAGGTACGTCGCTGAGTCGCGGGAAGTTGGTACGAAATATCAGCCGCAAGACTATTTCATATTTATGTGCGCAATTCCAAAATAACCGCCTCGTGTTATAATGGAAATGCATGACCGTTAACGAAATTCGCACCAAATATTTTGAATTTTTTAAGGCGCGTGGACACGTGGTGATCCCGAGCGTCCCACTCGTTCCTGAAAATGACGCGACTACGCTCTTCGTGGGCTCTGGTATGCAACCACTCCTCCCGTATTTTTTGGGGGAAGTGCATCCAATGGGCACGCGCGTCGTCAACGCACAGCTCGCGTTCCGTGCGGAAGACATCGACGAGATAGGCGACAATCGCCATACGAGTACTTTTGAAATGTTGGGCAACTGGTCGTTCGGTGATTATTTCAAACACGAGCAGATACCGTGGATGTACGAATTTTTAACCAAGGAGCTTGGCATTGGCCCTGCGCGTCTCTATTTTTCGTGTTTCGAGGGTGACGAGTCACTCGGTATTCCCAAAGACACAGAGTCGTATGACCTCTGGCGGAGCATTGGCGTACCTGAAGACCATATCTACTACTACCCAGCCAAGAAGAATTGGTGGAGCCGCGCAGGAGTGCCGGCCAACATGCCTGTCGGTGAGCCGGGCGGCCCCGACACTGAAATGTTCTTTGATTTTGGAACGCCGCACGACACAGCGTTTGGTCCAGAGTGTCACCCCAACTGCGACTGCGGCCGCTTCGTTGAAATTGGCAACAATGTTTTCATGCAGTACATCAAGAATGCTGACGGCACCTTTTCCAAATTGCCCAAGGCCAACGTCGACTTCGGTGGCGGGCTCGAGCGTCTTGCCGCAGCTGTTATCGGTAAGCCAGACATCTTCCTCATCGACACGCTCCTCGGGACTATCCGTGAGCTTGCGGCAGCCTCAGGTGGCAAGGCATACGACGACCCAGCGTACCAAAAGTCCTACCGCGTCGTCGCAGACCACGTGAAGGGCGCGGTCTTTATGATTGCTGACGGAGTCGTGCCAAGTAACACCGAGCAAGGCTACATCCTGCGACGCCTGATCCGCCGCTTCGTTCGACACATGGACGTCTTGGGCGTGACCACCTCTACGCTTGGGCGCATAGTTGACCAAATAGTTGCGGCATACAAAGCGCAGTACCCACGCCTCGCCGATAATTCCAAAATTTTACTTACTATTATTGAAGAGGAGGCACGCTTCAGGAAGACGCTCACCGCCGGTATGAAAGAGTTTGAAAAGGGCACAGACCCGTTCATCCTCTTCACCACGTACGGTTTCCCGATTGAGCTGACGCAGGAGCTTGCAGTTGAGCAGGGCCGCACCATCGACATCGCCGCGTTCAAAGCCGCAATGGAAAAGCACGCAGAGGACTCTCGCGCGGGCGCAGATCAAAAGTTCAAAGGCGGACTTGCAGACAGTGGGGAAGTAACGACCGCGCTCCACACGTCTACGCACCTCATGCTCGCGGCACTGCGCAAATTCCTCGGCACGCACGTGCACCAGGCTGGCTCCAACATCACCGCAGAGCGTACGCGCTTTGATTTTACTCATGGTGAAAAAGTGCCTGCAGATATATTGCAAAAAGTTGAAGACTACGTGAACGAAGCAATTTCCAAAGACGCACGCGTCACGATCGAGCAGGTACCAAAAGACAAGGCCCGCGCCGACGGCGTTGAAGGAAGTTTCTGGGAAAAGTATCCAGACACGGTAAACGTATACACAGTTAAGAGTGCTGACGGTACGGTGTATTCCCAAGAACTCTGTGGTGGCCCGCATGTGGAGCACACCGGCGCCATTGGATCAGTTGGGCAATTCAAAATCCTCAAAGAAGAAGCGTCATCCGCAGGAGTACGTCGTATCAAAGCAGTCTTGCAAAAACCATAAGGTACAATGTAAAGGTGTCAACCTTGCGCCCTACGCTCGTCATAGACGTAGATTCTTCCAGTATTGGACTGTGCCTGCTTACGCACGACGCGGCGCCGTCTATCTCCAATCTCAAGCGCGTCTCACTTGGAACTGAAAGTCCTCCCGAGATCACTGATCGCGCTGTTGTGTTGAGTGCAAAGCTCAAAGAGCTCCTCACTTCAGTTGCAAGTATCAAGCCCGACCGCGTGGTTATCGTAGTTTCATCTCCATGGTTTGAAACAGCACTTTCACTCCTCACCTCATCGTCGCCCGCACCAACAGCGTTTACTCGCCAAGCCATAGACGCAACTGTTCAGAAATACAAAAAGTCTCTCACCGGTTCCAACCACCAGGTCGTGCCGTTGTCGGTGCGCATCAACGGATACACGACGCATGTTGCAACGCACGTTTCCGGCACCACGCTAGAAATTGATGTCGCCACTTCAACGGTAAATGATGCGCTCGTGGCTGAGTGTACGAAAGTCCTGCGCGCAGTGTATGCCGACGCATCTATTACTTTCATTCCGTCGACGCTCGTCCAGAGTGAAGTGGTACTCAGCATGTGGGGCGACTCGTACGGCACGATACTCAGTGTCCACGGTGACTGCACAGACGTCACGGTTCTCGTGCGCAATTCAGTTGGGTTCCTTGCGTCAGTCCCGAGCGGCAGCCAATCATTTGTAAGCGGTGTTTCAGACTCTCAGTCGACGGTCGATGGAGCATCGCGGCTTGCGCTCTATGCAGCAGGGACGCTCGTTCCTCAAGAGGCCGAACAGGTGCTCACTAAACTTACGAGCGCGTCAGACGCGTGGCGCGCATCACTCAAAACAGTTTTTGCGACGGCTCAAAACACCGTACCAACGCCCAGCAGGATGTACCTGTGTGCACCCTTTGACGTAGGGCAGTGGCTGTCCAAAGTCATACCGTCACCATCCACGAATGAAATGGCCAAGCCCGTCGTTGTGGTCGATGCACTGCGTGCGTACTTTACGCTCTCCGATACGCCTATCCGCGACACGTTCCTCATGCTCGCGTGCTACGTAGTCCACACGCGGATGAGCCCTCCCTCTGTGGTTGTGAAGGCGAGCCGCGTGTTATACTCAATAGAATGAACGGTCGGAGTATTCAAGATATCGTCCCACCCGCACGCAATAGGCCACTGCGCCCGATGGGTAGCTCTGTTCAGCCTACGCGCCCTCCAATTTTGCGGGATAATCAGGACTCGCGCGGCGGCGGCGGTTGGAAGTACCTTTTGTTCGGTATTGCTGGTGTCTTCGTAGTAGTCGGGCTCGTAATCGCCATCATGAGTACGGTATTTCATTCCGCAATCATCAAGGCGACCATTTCAGAGTGGAAGGTTGATGCATCGTCTTCATATACTGCTGGTAGCGGCACGCCGCTCACGTACCAGATCATCTCTTACGAAGACACTGCCTCAGTTACGGTCCCCGCATCTGGTACCGCGAGTTCAGAGGACCGCGCGTTTGGCACCGTCACGATCACTAACAACTACAGCGCAAAGGAACAGCGTTTGATCACCAACACTCGATTCCTCAGTGCAGACGGCAAGACCTTCCGCATTCACGAGCCTGTAGTCGTGCCTGGCATTAAGACCGTTGATGGCACCAAAATCCCTGGCACTGCAACGGTCACTATCTACGCCGACCAGCCAGGCCCCGAATACAACATCCCTGCCGGCTCCTTCACTATTCCTGGACTCAAGGGAACTCCTCAATATAAGGACATCACTACCGTATCTACCGAAGCATTCGTCGGTGGCTTCATTGGCACACGAGCTGTAGTCGACAAGGTGGCTCGCGAACAGGCACTCTCCGAGCTCCGCGCCGAGCTTGACCGCAGGGTGCAGGAAAATATCCGCAAGGAAGTCCCCGCTGGGTCCGTATTTTTCCCGGGCTCAGTTGAGCTCAATTTCACCGAACAGCCCGACGTTACCACTGACCAAAAGTCTGTTACGCTCTCCGTGAAGGTGAGCGCCATTGCCCCCGCGTTCGTTGAAGAGGAGCTTTCCCGAGCGGTTGCCTCAGTCGGCACTGTCAGCTTCACGGACCCACTCACGCTCGTTAACCCTTCTGAGCTCGTCTACACGAGCACGTCTCGAGCCACGGCAAGCTCGACCACGTTCACCCTAGCCGGCATTGCGCACATCATCGCTGACTTCGACCCAAGCGCCTTTGCAACTGCGGTCGCGGGTCACGATGCAGCTGCGGTTGACCGCGACCGCACTAAGTTTACGGGCCTTACGGGCGCGGTTACCGTGGAGATTTACCCCTTCTGGCTCCAATCGATACCCACTTCAAAATCAGCAATAAAGGTCGAAACGAGGGGCTCACTTGACCAATAGTACGCACTTCTGGTACTATAGAAATAACGCATGAAAGAACCATTGGAAGAAGTACTCGGAACTGTTAGCGAGTCTTTACCAAATGCACTCTTTCGTGTACAGTGTGAGGACGGCACGGAAGTTCTAGCGTATTTGGCCGGCAAGATGCGACTCCATCGGATTCGCGTTCTCGTCGGAGACAAAGTCTCGCTAGTCCTTGACCCTTATGGGGGCAGGGCACGTATTGTTCGTCGAATGTAAAAAATTTAAATGAAAGTACGCGCATCAGTTAAAGCTCAGCAGGCTGGCGACATTCTTGTTCGCCGGCGTGGACGTATTTACCGTATAAATAAGCGTAAACCTCGCCGCAAGGCAAGACAAGGATAATAATATGCGTATCGCAGGCATCACACTACCAGACAACAAGCAAATCTCGTTTGCCATGACGGCGCTCTATGGCATTGGCCGTGCGCGCGCTATCGCTATTGCACTCGAGGCTAAGGTTGATCCAACCAAGCTCGCTAAGGACATCACCGTAGATGAGGAAAACGCTCTCCGCGCCCTTATCGAAGGCAATACTATTGAAGGAGACCTCCGCCGTGAAGTTTCTCAAAACATCAAGCGCCTCAAAGATATCAAGGCATACCGCGGTGTCCGCCACGCAAAGGGTCTTCCTACGCGCGGACAGCGCACGAAGACTAACTCACGCTCAGTGCGCGGCAACGTGCGCAAGACCATGGGCTCTGGACGCCGTAAGCTTGAAAAGACTTAAAATACTATGGGAAAAAAACGCGTCAACAAAATGCAAGGTAGTGGTGTCGACTCTGGTAAGCGTGATCGCGCGCTTTCAAAGATCGCTAAGCGCAAGATCGATAAGGCAATCCTGCACATCGAATCTACTTTTAATAACACGAAGCTCACTCTCACTGACGAGGGCGGTGCAACTATTATGTGGGGCTCAGCAGGAGCACTCGGATTCACCGGTAACCGCAAGGCAACTCCGTTTGCTGCCGCTAAGGTTGGTGAAGTCATTGGTGAGAAGGCATCAACTGTTGGAGTTAAAGAGGCAACTGTCTACATCAAGGGTGTCGGTTCTGGCCGCGAGTCTGCGCTCCGCTCTTTTGCGGGCAAGGGAATCACTGTTACGTCTATCCATGACGTGACCCCAGTTCCTCACAACGGACCTCGTCCTCCTAAGCCTCGCCGCGTCTAGTTAATCTTTTAATAATGCATATATGTTAATCGGACCAAAGTACAAGATCTGCAAGCGCCTCGGCTCAAGTGTTTTTGAGAAGTGCCAAACGAAGCAGTTCGCCAATGCGCAACAGCAGCAGGGTGGTAAGGGAGACAAGCGCAAGCGTCCAGGCTCTGACTACCAGCGCCAGCTCATCGAAAAGCAGAAGCTCCGCCTTATGTACTCACTCACCGAACGCCAGTTCTCATCATACGCACACGCAGCGCTCGAGAGTGGTGAAAACCCAACTCAGCACCTCTTTGGTCTCCTTGAAACTCGCATTGACTCAATTGCATTCCGCGCTGGACTCGTATCAACCCGCCGTGCTGCTCGCCAGCTTGCAGCGCACGGTCACCTCACCGTTAATGGCCGCCGCGTGACCGTTCCTTCATACCGCGTTTCAGTTGGCGATGTAGTTGCTGTACGCTCTGGCAGTAAGGATTCTGCACTCTTCCTCGGACTCGCTGACCGCCTTCGTGAATACCGTGCTCCAAGTTGGATTGCTCTTGACACCGACACTCTCTCTGGAACTTTGAAAGAGGTTCCGACGTGGGGTGCTCAAGATTCCATCGTGGATTTTGGTGCGGTGTTCGAGTATTACACCCGTTAGTATTATTAATTATTATCGAGTAACACGATTAAGTTATGGACTACTCAATTATGCTCCCATCAAAGCCACGTGTCGTCTCTGAAGACGGTAACGCGGGTACGTACGAGATCGACGGATTTTATCCAGGATACGGTCACACGCTTGGAAACAGCTTGCGTCGCATCATCCTCTCATCTATCCCAGGCGCTGCTATTACTGCAGTTATGATCGACGGCGTTCAGCACGAATTCTCAACGCTCTCAGGCGTCAAGGAAGACGTGATCGCAATCATCCTTAACCTCAAGAAGGTGCGCATCCGCATTACCGATGGTCAGCCACACACCCTTACGCTTTCAGCGAAGGGTATCAAGACTCTAACTGCGGGTGACTTGATTACTCCAGGTCAGGTTGAAATCCTCAACCCAGCGCAGCACATCGCAACTCTTACCGACAAGTCTGCATCACTCGAGATGGAGCTCACTGTTGACACTGGCCTCGGCTACGTTTCAAAGGAAGCACTCCAGAAGGAGCGCGCAGAGATCGGAGCTATCGTTGTTGACGCAATCTTTACCCCTATCCGCCGCGCTCACTACGAAGTTGAAAACATGCGTGTTGGCGACAAGACCAACTTCAACCGCCTCCGCATCAGTATCGAGACTGACGGCACACTCACTCCTCGTGAAGTACTCGAGCGCTCAATCACTGTTATGATCCAGCAGCTCAAGGCTATCGTTGGATTCAAGGAAGAGGACACTGTCCTCCAGTCTGACATGGGTTCAGCTCCAGTTGAGTCGAGTGACGATACGCTCAAGCTCCGCGTTGAAGATTTGGACGTTACGACTCGTACGTCAAACGCTTTGACGAGTGCATCTATCCGCACGCTCGGCGGGCTCGCACGCAAGACCGAAGAGGACTTGCTTGGCCTCGAGGGCATCGGACAGAAGGCTGTTGACGAGATCAAGGACGCACTCAAGAAGTTCAATCTAACGCTCAAGAAATCTGATTAAAATTTATGCACCACCACAAGACAGTTCGAAAATTCGGCCGTGAACGCACTCAGCGCATTGCGCTTATGCGCTCGCTTGCTGAAGCGCTCATACTCAAAGAGCGCATCTTGACTACCGAAGCTAAGGCTAAGGAAGTTCGGAAGATCGTTGAGCCATTGATCACTCGTGGCAAGAAGCCAACACTTGCGTCACGCCGCACTATGCTCTCGAGCTTGGGTAACCGCGAACGTGTGGTGAAGAAGATTATTGACGTGCTTTCACCTCGCTACAAGGATCGCGCTGGCGGATACACTCGCGTAACGAAGGTGTTTAAGAAGTCTTCAGACGCACGCTCTCACGCTCTCATTGAATTCGTATAATATGAAACCTACTACAACCAAAAAGACACACACGATAGATGCTAAGGGTAAGTCGCTTGGACGCGTCGCGAGTCAAGCTGCTGCGCTCCTTATGGGCAAGAACTTGGTGGAATTCACTCGCCACAAGTCACCGATCGTTCATGTCACGATCACTAATGCATCGAAGATCAAGATCACCGAAAAGAAGCTCGACGAAACTAAGTACCTCAAGTACTCTGGATACCAGGGCGGTTTGAAGATCGAGTCTTTGACTTCACTCTCTGCACGCCGCGGTTTTGCGGAAGGAGTTAAGCGTGCAGTAAAGGGCATGATCCCTAACAACAAGCTTCGTCCTGAAATCTTGAAGAGTCTTACTATCACCGAATAACCGTATGGCAACTACTACTAACAAATACGTTGAGACCGTTGGCCGCAGGAAGACCGCTTCAGCGCGTGTTCGCGTTACGCCTGCATCAAAACAGAGTATCGAAATTAACGGCAAGGCACTCGAAGAGTATTTCGTATCACCTGAACTCCAGTCTGTCGTTCGCGGCCCACTTGGCATGTATGACGAAAAGTACGCAGTAACCGCTATGGTTAACGGAGGAGGTATCGCAGGTCAAGCAACTGCAGTCCGCCATGGTATTGCTCGTGCACTCCTCGACGTTGACGCATCCCGCCGTATTGATCTCAAGAAGAAGGGGTACCTCAAGCGCGATTCTCGTGCGAAGGAGCGCCGCAAGCCAGGTCTCAAGAAGGCTCGCAAGTCTCCACAGTGGAGTAAGCGCTAGTCTCGTCACACGGCTATACTATATATATGGACGATGAAATAATCATTGATGATGAGGCTGATTTGGGTGACGGAGAAATGACTCCGGAGATGAAACTCAAACGCCTGCGCGACAAGCTGAAAGTTTCTATGCACGATGCCGCAGACAATCTGGCCGGCTGGCAACGCGCAAAGGCTGACTACGTTAACCTCCAAAAGCGCCTCCGCGACGTTGAGGAAGAGGTGAAACTTTCAACCATACGCAAAGTGGTGGCGGGAGTCGCGCAGCTCGGCGACTCGCTTGAAGCGGCGCTCCTCCATGCACCAACAGACGCGGGACTCGCGGCGCTCATCAAGCAACTCGACACGACGCTCACTGCCTTTGGTGTGACTCGCTTCACCCCAACGAAAGGTGAAGTGTTCGACGCGGGAATGCACGAGCCGATGCAGACTATTGCAACTACTGACAGTTCATTAGATAATACTATTGAGTCGGTGCTTCAAAGCGGGTACCGTATGGGTGATGTCGTATTGCGTCCTGCGCGTACGGCAGTGTATCACTCTCATTAATTTTTTTAACTAAAAACAGTATGGCAAAAATTCTTGGCATTGATCTCGGCACCACCAACTCTGCTGTTGCAGTTATTGAAGCTGGTGAACCACGAATCATCGAAAACACTGAAGGAAACCGCACGACCCCGTCAATCATCGCACTCGCTAAAACTGGCGAGCGTTTGGTAGGTCAAATCGCAAAGCGTCAGGCAGTTACTAACCCAAAGAACACGATCTACCAGATCAAGCGATTCATTGGGCACACGTTCGATGAGGAAGCTGTTCAGAAAGACAAGGCAGCAGTTCCATTTGAAATGCGCAAAGGCGCTAACGGCGGCATTGAGGTAAAGATGGGTGACGCATGGTACCGCCCTGAGGAAGTGTCAGCAATGATTTTGCAAAAGCTGAAGACCGACGCTGAAAAGAAGTTGGGTGAAACTATCACGCAGGCTGTCATCACCGTGCCAGCGTACTTTAACGATACCCAGCGCCAAGCAACGAAAGATGCCGGCAAGATCGCAGGGCTTGAAGTGTTGCGCATTATTCCGGAGCCAACCGCAGCCGCGCTTGCATACGGATTTGATAAGAAGAAGGATCAGAAAATCGCGGTCTTCGACTTCGGTGGCGGAACGTTCGACATTTCCATTCTTGAAGTTGGTGCTGACGTTATCGAAGTTAAGTCGGTTGACGGTGACTCACACCTCGGCGGTAAGGATTTGGACCAAAAGATCATGTCTTGGATTGCCGAAGAGTTCAAGAAGGAGTCTGGCATCGACGTACTCACTGACCCGCTTGCTCGCCAACGTTTGGACGAAGCAGCAGAGAAGGCAAAGATCGAACTTTCAACAGCGCAGGATACAGAGATCAATGTTCCGTTCATTACCTCTGACGCATCAGGCCCGCGCCACTTGCTGATCAAGATGTCTCGCGCAAAGCTCGAGGAGATAGCACGCGAGTTCGTTGACCGTTCAATACTGATCACGCGCCGCGCTATGGAAGCGTCACCATTCAAGGTAGGCGAAATAGACGAAGTCGTGATGGTCGGCGGTCAAACACGCATGCCTGCGATCCAAAAAGCTGTTGAAGACTACTTCGGCAAGAAGCCCCACATGGGCGTAAACCCTGACGAAGTCGTTGCGGCTGGTGCTGCAATCCAAGGAGGCATACTCGCGGGCGACGTGAAGGACATACTCCTCCTCGACGTGATCCCACTTTCACTCGGTATCGAGACGATGGGCGGCGTGAATACGAAACTGATTGAACGCAACACGACGATCCCGTCATCTAAATCGCAGGTATTCAGTACTGCGGCAGACAACCAGACGAGCGTTGAAGTTCACATCGTTCAAGGTGAGCGCGCTATGGCAGCGGACAACAAGTCGCTCGGCCGCTTCCACCTCGACGGTATTCCACCAGCACCACGCGGCATGCCGCAGGTTGAAGTGACGTTCGACGTCGACAGTAACGGTATTTTGAAAGTTACTGCAAAAGATAAGACGACTAACAAAGAACAGACGATCCGCATTGAAGCGCGCTCGGGCCTGAGTGAACAGGACATTGAAAAAATGAAGAAGGACGCTGATGCACACGCTGAAGCAGACAAGGCTGCACGCGAGCTCGTTGAAGTTCGCAATATCGCTGACAGTACTGTCTACACCGCAGAGAAGGCACTCAAAGACGCTGAAGGAGAGATCGGCGACGACGTAAAGGCTCCTGTTCAGGCAGCAATTGATGCACTCAAAGCAGCAGCGCCAGGCACTGACATGCAGGCTACTAAAACCGCAACTGAAAATCTTTCACGAGAAATGCAAAAGATTGGTGAAGCGCTCGCTAAGGCTGGTGCGCGGAGTGCGCCTGACGCACAAGCACCGACTCCTGATGCTGGTCAAACTCCTCCACCAACTGACGTAGAATCCAAATAATCATGAGTGCTGACTACTACGCGACGCTCGGAGTTGCCAAGTCTGCAACTGCGGACGAGATCAAGAAGGCATTTCGAACGCTCGCGCATAAGTATCACCCTGATAAAAAAGGCGGCGACGAAAAAAAGTTCAAGGAAATCAGTGAAGCGTATGCGGTACTCGGTGACGCGAAGAAGCGCGCCGAGTACGACCAGTATGGGAAAGTATTTTCCGGCGCCGGCGGAGCCGGCGCCGGAGCCTCGGGCTTCGAAGGTTTCGACTTTTCGCAATTCGGTGGCTTCGGCAATGGTCAAGGGTTTGAGGTAAACATCGACGACTTATTTGGCGGCTTTGGAGATATATTTGGTGGTGGCCGCTCACGCGATAAGCGCGGCAGGGACATATCGATAGACATCGAACTGACTTTCAAAGAATCTATTTTCGGCATTGAGCGTAAAGTCTTGCTCACGAAAGACAGCATCTGCGACACCTGTACGGGTAGTGGTGCAGAGCCGGGTACGAAGCTCAAAACATGTACCACCTGTAACGGTAAAGGACAGATCGTTGAGGCGCAGCGCTCGCCGTTTGGAACATTCAATGTTGCGCGCACCTGTACGACCTGCAGTGGTAAAAAGCAGATGCCCGAAAAGCCGTGCCACACGTGTCGCGGGGTTGGCGTACACAAGCGCGAAGACGAAATAGCAATCGACATCCCGCCTGGACTTGAAAACGGTCAAGTGATCCGCATGAGTGGCGCGGGTGAAGCGTCGGCTGGCGGAAGCGCGGGTGACCTCTACATCAAAATCCACGTCGCTGCAGATAAAAAGTTCCGCAAAGAAGGCAACAATATAGTATGCGACATGCCGGTTAAAATTACCGACGCACTCCTCGGTACTGAATACACGCTCGACACGCTCGACGGGAGCATCACCGTTACCGTGCCACCACTCAAACACGCAAATGAAATCCTCCGCGTAAAAGGCAAGGGCGTACCGCAGGGAGGGAATCGCCGCGGTGACTTACTCATCCACGTGCAAGTCGAGTTCCCCCACAAGCTTTCCAAGCAGTCCACCGACCTCCTGCAGAAGCTCAAAGAAGAAGGTATATGACGAAGGCGCGTGCGTGGCGTGCTGACTACGCAGTTGCCCCGAAGGCACAGTGGCTGGACGCTCGCGTTGCGCGGATAGAACACGTGCGTGACTGGAGCTACGCTGACTCCAACTTTCCCACCGAGCGCCCGTACATCACCCAGACTCTCGACACCTCGAAAGTGAGCTCGATGCACTATTGCGTAGAGCCGTTCAAGGGTCTTCCGTACGCGGCGCATACATTCTTCACATTCGAGTTTGAGGACGGAAGTTCGATCGCACTTTCAGTTGAAGCGCGCTGCCGCGAAGGCGAGTCGTACTCAATACTGCGCGGACTATTGCCGTGGTATGAACTGATGTACGTCTGGAGCTCAAAGCGCGATATATTTTCAAACATCACGACGCGACTTGGTGACGAGCTGTATGCATATAAAGTTTCAATCTCAAACGACGCAGCAGGCGTACTGCTCCACGAACTCATAGACCAAACGATACACCTCTCGCACACACCGCGCGTATACAATTCATTTTTTACTAATTGCGCGAACACGCTTGCCGTGGCAGTTAACCGTACGCACCCGCGCTCTCTGCCGCTCCACCATTCGTGGGTGCTCACCGGCTACTCGGCTGAATATTTGCACCGACTTGGATACCTCGGCGACGCTCCTTCGTTTGCGGAGCTGAAACGCAATGCGCGCGTGCAAAATGGTTAGCTATAATGACTAGGTGCGAATAGCTCTCAAACTTTTGATTGTACTGGTAGTAGCACTCGCGGCCGTACTTTCGGCGTGGTGGTACTTTGCGGTGCCATCGAACGATCGCGACTGGCGGGCAGACCACGCAGTCCTCACGCACGTTAACTGGCAGGGGACGAGCACAGCACGCGTATCGAACGTGCGCGACTGGAACTTCACTGGCCCTGACTTTCCAACTGAGCGTCCGTACATCGAGCGCACTATAGACACCTCGCGCGTATCGAAAATGTATTTTGGATACGAGCCGTTCGGCAGTAGCACGAGCGCAGCACACACATTTTTTATATTTGAGTTTGATGATGGAGAGTCGGTTGCCGTTTCAGTTGAAGCGCGCCGGGAGAATGATGAAACTCTTTCGATCGTCAGTGGAGTGTTGCCGCTCTATGAACTGATCTACGTCTGGAGCACCGAGCGCGATATTTACACCAACATCGCCGTGCGCCTCAAGGGCGACCTGTATCGCTACGAGCTTGCGGTGCCGCGTGCGCAAGCGGGGGAGGTCCTGCGTGAACTCTTGCACCAAACTGCAGAGCTTAGTGAAAAGCCGAAGTTTTACAACGTCGTCGTTGCCAACTGCACCAACACGCTTGCCAAAGTTGCCAACAAGATTCAGCCCGGCTCAATACCGTACCACTACTCGTGGATATTTTCCGGCTATTCAGACGCGTACCTATACTCGCTCGGATTTATCAAAAGCGAGTATTCGTTCGACGAACTCAAAGCCCGCTCCAACATTTCACCTTTGATTCGCCAAGGTTTATTAATCATGGAAAAGAAGTAATTGACTCGCGCAGACAATTCAGATTTTTTTATACAGCTAGAACAAACCAAACTTGAAATTAAAGAAAAAAGAAAAACCAGCAAGTAAGGTAGTTGAAATTAGTATTAAGAAAACCAGTACCAGTACCCTCGTACTAAATTTAGCCATAAGTGACTTTATGAGTATGTACTCCAAATACAGCCCCCCCCCATTAGAATAGGCAGGACAAAATACATACCTAAAGGGGCAAGCGAGTTAAAGTCGCCGAATCTCTTAAGCAAAAATATTGGCAGAAATACAATTTGAGGTAAAAGCGCAAGTATTATTGTGGCAGATCGAACAGATAGAAGGCTCATATATACTATAATACACTACTTGTAATGTAGTGTATAGCGTGATATAGTGTTTACATGAACCTTGGCCTACCCGCCAAATGTTTTACTCTTTTTAATCGTGCAACGAGCAGTATTTCCGACTCTGCAAGCCGCCGCTTTATAGCGGCTTTTTTATTACTCACTATTGTTGCTGCAGCACCGATCCACGCGCTTGCAAGTAAAGGTAAAGACTCGCGCGGCGAACAGGAAAACTTGCGTCCGCAGATTACTCAAGACGAAGTGCGCTCACTCGCGAAGTTTTCAGACAAGGTAACTCCCGCGTTAGTGACTAAAGTTAAGTCCGCCAAGTCGCGCGCCGAGTCTAACGCGCGCACTGAGCGTGCGGCCTATAAGTCAGCACGCGGCAAGTTCATCAGTACTTCAACAGCTGAAGTTCGAATTGAAAAGTTGAAGAAGCTCAATGACTCACTCCGTCGCAATTTGGACGCCGAACTTTCAAAGCTCACACCGGTAGAGCGCAGTGCAGTCATCAGTGCAGAGCCAAACTTTATATATGATGAAGATGCATACATCCCAAACGATGCCGACCTCAATGCTCAGTGGGACGTGCGCGCTATCTTGGCTCAGCGACCAACACTTTTTGACTCAACGGCTACACTCGCTAGACCCGTAGTCGTTGCGGTCATTGACGCCGGTGTTGACTATAATCATCAAGACTTAGCAGGCAACATGTGGTGTTCGGCAGTGTGCGTTGATGCGCTGGGTAACAGCATTGCCGGTGGCTGCACCAACGGATACGACTTCCTGAGTACTGATGTCGATCCTTTCCCAACTGAAGGAAGTAGCCATGGTACTGCCGTTGCGTCGCTCATTGCTGCAAGTACCGACAACGGCAAAGGCATTGCGAGTATCTCGCAAAATCGCGTGCGCATCATGTCGCTTCGCGTGTCTGACGGATCGGGCATTGGGCTCGACGCGCTCGTACCGGCAGTATACTTTGCTGCCAACAACAACGCAGACATCATCAACATGTCGCTCTCGGGGCCTACGTATTCGCAAACACTTGCGGACGCTATTGCATATGCCGAAAGTCGCGGAGTCACCGTCGTTGCGTCGGCAGGTAACTATGGAAGCAACAATGACTCGGTACATATGTACCCGGCAAGCTACTCGAACGCAAACGTGATCGCAGTTGGTGCAACTGGCAAGGATGGAGTGCGAACTGCTTTCTCAAACTATGGAGACAGTGTTGACGTGTGGGCGCCAGGCTCTGGCATACGCGTCGCTCAGTCCGGCAATGCGTACGGCACGATGAGCGGTACGTCGTTTAGTGCGCCGATCATTTCAGCGTACATCGCGCGCGGCTTGAGTGAGGGTGTTGGAGCTACGCAAACTATTGCCGGAATTCCAAACAAGGTACTTGGTGCTAAAATTGCCGACGCAGGAACAGCCGACATTAACCCGTTCGTTCGTATGCCTGATGGCAAACTCTTTAATACTTTGGCAAAGGGCGGCGAGTACGTACTTGATGCACTTGGACTGAACTGCACTGTGAACTGCAATGGCGACACTACCATTGGCTTCGCAACTCAAATTTCGCCTGGCAGCACTAATGCGACGAACCCGCCAACTATTACGACGCTCACCCCAACACTTTCGTGGAGTGCGGTGAGTGGCGCTGGATCGTACGGCGTATACCTCACGAATCATACGACTGGTGCAAACGTGCTATTCCAAGACGTGCGCTCGGCTTCACTCGGAACTTCGGTGACTGCACCAACACTCGTAGCGGGGAATGTATACCGCTGGAATACCGCAGTGCGCAAAACCACTACGGCAAGCGCAAAGGAAAATTTGACTCCTGTGTGGTACTTCCGCGCAGGAACGTCCGCACCACTTGCTCCGCCGGCAGTCGCACCAACAGGGATCGTCGGCGCGAGCACTGTTTCGCCAGGAGTGACTACGAGTAGTGGTGGTTCGTGGAGTGTATCGTGGAGTCCGGTGAATGGTGCGAACTTCTATCTGATTAACTACGGTGACGTGACTGGTGGCGGGACTGGGATGTCTACGCAAACAAACTCTGCAACTTTCAGTAGTCTTGGAAATGGAAAGTCCTATAAGTTTAACGTGCAGGCGTGCAATAATGTTGGCTGCGGACCGTACTCGCTGGACTATTATTTCAATACGCCGCAAGGAGTAAACACCGCGCCAACTGTTACGGTAAGTGGTAGTGCAAATGCGAGCGCGGGGATGCTCTACGGGTTTAGTTACACGACGTTCGATACCGACTCCAGCCTCCTGCACTCGTTCAATTGGGATGCAGTAAGTGCGCCTAACAATTTCGTTGAGTCGTTCAATGGGGTACCAGCGTCACGCACCGGGGGACACGTGTATACGGTAGCGGGGAATTACTGCATCAAGGTTCGCGTGAGTGACGGAGTGAACGCGCCAGTCACGAGTAGTTGCCTTAACGTAAACGTCGGATCAGGATTCCCAGACGTTAGGGTGAATAGCGTTATTCCCGGCGCGGCTACCGCCGCGCCGGGCGCCTCAGTGCCCGTCACTGTCGTCGTCTCGAACGCTGGGCTGAGCGCCGCACCACCAAGCACTCTCGGACTTTACTTTGCATCAGACGCGTCTGGCAACTCACTCAATACTAAACTTGCCGACGTACCCGTGAGTTCTGTTGCAGTTAGCGGTACGCAAACAGTTTCAACCACCGTGACGTTGCCTGCGGCTTCCACTGGCGCGTATCCAAGTTCAGGGTCGTATCGCATTATTGCCGTTGCTGATTCAACCAATGTAGTTAATGAAGGCACCAATGGCGAGTCCAACAATAACTCATACGCGCTCGTCACAGTCAACGCGCCGTCAGCAAACGGTTCAAGCATTTCGCTTTCAACACTCTCAGGAAGTGTGCCAATTAATACCTCATTACCTGTTACTGTAATAACGTCAGGAATTCCTGTTGGGACACGAGTTAGTCTGAGTTCATCTGGTGTTGTCTCTCCTGCGTATTTTGACGTAGCTGGCGCATCAACACCAGTTAATTTGAAGTTTGCATTACCAGGCACCCATTCGGTTAAACTTTCAACTTCGAATGGATATAGCGCAGAGCTCGGTTCGTATACGGTAATGAGTTCTGGCATAGTTC
>JACCDG011847137.1_pt1 | contig 34867 bp, 33 predicted proteins | sample 7442471 | NCBI WGS metagenome assembly JACCDG01 (sample SAMN15323444, study PRJNA562643) | freshwater metagenome | isolation source: river surface water | place: USA:Blue River Watershed | collected 2017-08-17 | reverse complement strand
GCGGGTGTGAGCGGTCGAACGGTTTCTCCGGCGGCCCGCTCCCAGAGGGCAAGACCCTCGGCGCCGAGTCGACGGGCGATTTCCGCGCGCGGCAGGTCGGTCAGGTCGCCGAGGGTGCGCACGCCCCAGCGGGCGAGGATGGATTGCAGCGTCTCCGGAGGAGCGGCGGCGGAGAGTGGCAGCCCGGCAAGGAAGGCGCGCGGATGTGCGATGGTTCGCACCTCTCCGGTGGGGCATTCCCGGGCGGCGTAGAGCGCGAGCAGCGGGGTCGCGGCAAGGCCGGCGGAGACGCGCAGGTCGAGCTCGCGCAACTGCGCGACGGCGGCCCGCAGGCGCGGCTCGCGCTGGTGGGGGGCGTGACCGGAGAGTTCGAGGGTGCAGATTCCCGGTTCCGTTTCCTCGACCACCGGAGAAAGTGAAAAGCTGACCGCCAGCAAGGCGGCGGTGGCCTCCGCCTCGGCGGATGGGTCGGCGGGCTGGAGTTGCAACCGCGGGCATCGGGCGAGGGCTTGGGACGGGGATGAACCGAGTACGACGCCGGCGGCGCGGGCCTGCGCGCAGGCGGCGAGGATCACGGCGCGGCGGTGCGTGCCGGACAAAAGGCCGAGCGGTTCCTCACGCTCGCGTTCGTGGCGAGTGCGCCGCAGGGCCTGCAGCGGGAAGTCGGCCGCGAGCAGGACCGAGAAGGCGGGCGCCTTCGCTGATGCTGATTTCTCCATGATGCTGGAGAGGGCTTAGGCTCCCGCGAGACGGCCGAAGGCGGATCGGTGGCGATCCACCTCGGGCTGCAATTGCGTGAGCAAGGCCGATTGGTCCTCGTGCAACGAGGTGAAGGCATGCGCGTGACGCAGCCGCAAGCGCACGCGCGTGCATGGGATGAGGGGAAGAGGGGAAAGAATCAGAGCCGCCACGCCGGATGACTCGACGGCTCGTTGCAGGCGGTACCACGGCTGAGTGGGCAGGCGGCTCAACCGAGTGGCTGGTACACCCCGCAGATCGAGCACCACCCAGGCGAGATTGGCATCACGGGCGAGTAGATCGGCGGCGGCCAGCGCCTCCTCGGGGGTGCGTGGTCGCACCCAGACCAGGTGCTCCAACGAAGCGGTGGCGTAGGAAGCGGGATCGAACGCATCGGCCGCATCGACCAACGCGACGCGGAGCCGCGCCTGGCGCGTCGTGGCCAGCAGCCCGGCAAGCAACAAATGCCCCCCGCAGCTGGGCGAGTCACAGACGATCTCCGTCAAGGCGGCATGGGGCAGGCCCCCGAGAACCTGATCGATGCCGGGCAGGCCGGTGGGCAGGGAGGACTCCGTGGTGCTGGCGGAAGACGGGGAGGCGTGTCGCCGGGCGATGAGTTCCCGCAGTGTGTTGAGGGTGGAGGCAGACGAGGTTGACGCAGACGGGGTGGAAGCGACGGAAGACACGAGATGCATGGCGGAGGGCGCGGGCGGGCGCGCGGAGGCGCGGACGAAAAAAGGAATCGGCAACGTGTGACGCGCAGGGTTGCGCGCCGCTGGCCGGGGAAGTGGCCTCGGTGGAGCGAAGACGGCGGCGCGCGGTGCGGACGGCGGAGAAGAAGCGCGGGCGGAGCGACGGATCAGACGGTGGCGCGCAGCAGTCCGACCATGACGCCTTGGATCGTGAGATCGACGGCCGGCAGCAGGTCGGGATAGCGGGGATTCTCGGCGCGCAGGCAGGTGCGACCCTCGTGGCGGATGAAGCGCTTGAGCGTGGACTCCCCGTCGATCAAGGCGGCGACGATGTCGCGGGGCCGGGGCTCGCGCGGAGTGAGGAAGACGATGTCGCCGTCGAGAATGGCGGCGCCGGTCATGGAATCTCCGCGGACGCGCAAGGCGTAGACGGGCGTGCCGTGGCGCAGTCCGAGGGAGGTGACATCCAGGGCGAGGAAGCGATCGGGCTCGCGTTCGTTGGCGGCGGGCAGTCCGGCGGGGATCACACCGTACAAGGGCACGTCGGCCAGCGTCGGGCGACGCGTGGAAGGCCCCGGGGGCAGCAACCCGCGGGCGTGGCCGGGGAGTCGCCGCAGCAGGCCCTTCGCGGTTAGAACCTGCAAGTGGCGTTGCACGCCGTAGGGGCTGGCGAGTTTGCAGTGCGCCTGGATTTCCCGGATCGAAGGCGAGACCCCCTGCCGTTCGCGATGCGCGAGGATGAAGTCGAGAATCTGACGTTGGCGCGGCGACAGGGTACTGGGCATAGTGTACAAATGAACACTCATCCGGATGGCCGCAACCCTAGTTTGGTTTGGAATGTGATCGTTTTCGTAAATATCTCATGAGTGGGATTTTATCCGTAAATCGATGGGAATTGGGGATACTGGGGATGGGCGGAACGGGCTGCTTCCGCAAAAGCGCTTGCCACCCTAGGGGGCGCGTGGACACTCGCCCCACCAAGCAACTCCGGTGGGCTCAGCCCGCCTGACTCCGTCATGGACGAAACGCCCACACCCGAAAATCCCGATAAGAAGGGATTTAACCCGATTGATCTGAGCCAGCTTCAGGGCTTCAGCTTCGGCACGCAATGGTCCCAGGAAAAAGCGGATCCGAACGCCCGTTCGGGATCGCGTGAGGACTCGCCGCGGCGCGAGGGTGGGCCGGGGCGGGATCGGCGGGGTTTCCGTCGTCCGCAAGGATTCTCCGGCGAGATGGGTGGTGGAGGCGGCGGTGATCGTCCGGATTCCCGTGGTCCGCGTGAGCCGCGTCCGTTCGGCTCCGGTGAGAACCGGGGTGGTCCTCGCCGCGAGGGTTTCGGTGGTCCGCGCTTTGGCGACCGCGGCGACCGTGGTCCGGGAGCTGGAGCGGGTGCCGGCATGGGTGCCGGTGAGCGTCGCCCGGGTGGCCCGCGCTTTGGCGGTCCGCGCGAAGACTTTGTGCGCCCCGAGGATCGTGGGCCTTACATCAGCCCGCACTTTGCGGTGACGTTCTATCCGGAGGACGCGAGCTTTACGGCGCTCGCGAAGACGATCCGTTCGTCTTGCCGCACGTTCGAGTTGTTCGACATCGCGAAGACGGTGATCGGCAAGGCCGAGCGGTTTGTCGTGGTATTGGCCCGCAAGGCACCGGAGTCCGATGCGGCCGCGAAGCCGGGTCCGATCTCGGTGTCGGTGCCGGATGGCCTGCCCTTCGAGTCGGATGAGGCGGCGATCGCGCACGTGCTTGATCAGCACCTCGGTCTGTTCTTCGACGTGGCGGACGTGGAGATCGACCCGCCGAAGGGAAATTTCCAGGTGATCAACAAGTGTTCGATCACCGGCGAATTGCTCGGGCCGCCGAACTACCATCGTTACAACCAGATTCTGCAGCAGCATCACGCGGCGCGGATCAAGGGGCTGTCGTTCGAGGCGTTCCGTGGTCGGGTGGAATCCGTGCGCGACCCCGAGGCGGTGGCGCAGTGGCAGGCGAAGATGCGGAAGGCGACGCGGTACACCTGGAAGCAGGGCTCCGCAGCCGTCGCTGCTCCGGCGGTGGCGCCGGTGGAAGGTGAGGCCGCCGCTGCTGCAGAGGCTCCGGCAGCGCCTCCGGCGCTGGCATTCGACTCCTTTGAGGAGGCGCGGCTCTACCTGCTGACCCACGCGCGGGAGAAGCTCGTGCGTCCGATGGATAGCGTGCGTTTTCACGGGGCGATTCTGGCGACGCTCCCGGCTGGCGAAGTCCGCCGGGCGGTGGAGGGCGCTTTAGAGCGTCAGCGTCGTTTCCCGCTGGATACGGCGAACGCCCTGCGCGGACGGCTGCGCCGCGAGAACTTCACGATCTTCAAGAAGGGCTCGAAGGGTGTGAGCTACGTGTGCGCGGTGAAGCGTAAGTTCCGCATCCCGGGGCAGACGTTCTCGGAGAGCATCGGCGCTCTCATCACCTACATCGAAGCGCATCCGATGGTGCGTGCGTCCGAGCTGCCGGTGAAGGTGCTGGGCATCGAGTTGCCTGCGGCGACGGGTGCGGCCAAGGAAGGTGCGCCGGCGGAGGCGCCGGTCGCCGCTGCGCTCACGCCTGAGCAGCAGAGCCGCGTCGCCCGCATGCAGGGCGACCTGCGGTGGCTGGTGACGGAAGGGTACGTGACGGAGTTTCTCGATGGCCGACTGTTTGCGCCGCCGGCAATGGTGGATGCGCGCAAGAAGGAAATCGAAAGCGCTGAGCACGATCCGGAGAACTTTCCGGAGGTTCCCGCCTCCGAGCAGGTTCCCGCAGCCGCCCCGGCGGTGGCGGCCGAGTCCGCTCCGGCGGCCGCGACGGAATCCGTGGCCGAGGCCCCGACTCCCGTCGTCGAGGCTCCCGCTGCGGTGGCGGAAGGAACGTCGGAAACGACCGCTCCGGCGGCATCCTGACGTTTCAGGTAGGCGAAGGATCGGACCGGCTCGCACGATTTTGGTCGCGCGTGGCCGGTCCTCCTGTGTAGGGACCGGGGGTATGATCATCGCTGACATCGCCAAGATCCCGGGCCGGACCTTCCCTGCGCGTCGCTGGACGCGCGGCATGGTGGGGCAGGCCGGGCAGCCGATTCCCGCCAAGGGATTTGCCATGGGTTACGTGGTCCTGGAGCCCAAGGGCGGCCAGGTGCCGTGGCACAATCAGGAGCAGGAAGAGGTGTACATGGTCCTCGAAGGCCGGGGGGAAATCTGCGTCGGCGAAGAGCGCCGGGAGATCTCCGCCGGGCAGGCGGTGTTCCTTCCCCCGACGGTGTTTCACCAACTCACAAACACCGGCGATGAGCCGCTTCACATGATGTACATCTACTGCCCCGGTGGCGATGTCGCGCACTGGCGGCAGGAGTTGGATGGCACCTTGCCCCCCGCGGGGGTTGCTCCCACGCCGCCCTTGCCGGCGGGTGCGGCGCCGCAGTGCACCCTCAAGCCCGGGGCTTGAGTCGGCGGCTCAGGCGCGGCGCGACCGCAGGGTCGCGCGGCGCCAGGCGCTTGGGGTCTGGCCGGTCTGGCGCCGGAACCAGCGTGCAAAGTAGTTCGGATCATCGAAGCCGGACCGGGCTGCGGCCAGGCTGACCTCGTTGACCTCCCTGAGTGCTTGCTGGGCGGCCTCGAGGCGGAGTTGGTCGCGCATGCCGCGCAGGCTGAGTCCGTGTTCGCGTTTCAGGCGGCGGGTGAGGGCGTCGCGGGCGTATCCGGAGGCTCGGGCGACCTCGGCGAGTGAGTGGGCCGAGCGGAGTTGCGTTCGCACCTGCTCGAAGAGCGGAGGCGGTGAGGCACTGCCTTGGCTGGGGCGGCGAGCGCCTTCGGCTGCGACTTTCCGGGGTTCGAGCAGGCGGGCCACCACGGCGATGATGGCGGGGTAGTCGGAGAGGGTGGGGCGTCCCTTGGTCGGAACCCGCGCGAGCAGAGCGTGCAGGTCGTTCAGCGCGTCCTGCGGCAGACGGCGGTGGGCCAGGCGGGGTGGCCGATGAGGCGTCGCGTAGTCGAGCACGAGGCAGAGCGGGCGACTGGTCCCGACGACGGAGAAGCCGTGGGCGGTCCCGGCGGGAATGAGAAATAGATCGCCGGCCCGGGCCTCGAGTGAACGGGTACCGATCCGCTGGCGGCCCTCTCCGGCGAGGTAGAGGATGAGTTGGCTGTACGGGTGGCGGTGCAGGGCCACCTCGGCTTCCCGGTGCCGATTCAACTGCAGTTTGCGCAGCACGAATCCTAGAGCGTGGATTTCGATCTGCTGAATCAGGATGGGACTCCAGGCGAGCATGGCGGATTTGTGCTAAAATCAGACGGATTCGTTCTAGCGGCAAGTTCCGGTTTGGCCTATGCTAGCGAGACTCTGGAATTACGTCGCCGCACCGGTCTCGTTTTTCCCGCCCTCCTCACCTTACTATGACCACACACAAGATTGGCATCATCATGAACGGCGTCACGGGACGCATGGGCACCAACCAGCATCTCCTGCGCTCGATCAAGGCGATCATCGACCAGGGCGGCGTGAAGCTTTCCGATAGCGAGGTGATCATGCCCGACCCGATCCTGATCGGGCGCAGCGAAACCAAGCTCGCGGCGCTCGCGGCGCGCGCGGGGGTGAAGCGCTACTCGACGCAGCTGGACCAGGCGTTGGCGGACCCGGCGAACCAGATCTACTTCGATGCGACCCTGACCGGCCAGCGGCCGATCGGCGTCCGCAAGGCGATCGCGGCGGGCAAGCACATCTACTGCGAGAAGCCGAGCGCGACGACCTCGGACGAGGCGCTTGCGTTGTATCGCGAAGTCACGGCGGCTGGGCTCAAGAACGGCGTGGTGCAGGACAAGCTGTGGCTGCCCGGTCTGGTGAAGCTCAAGTACCTGATCGATACCGGCTTCTTCGGGAAGATCCTGTCGGTCCGCGGTGAATTCGGCTATTGGGTGTTCACGGGCGAGCACGAGAAGCTGCAGCGTCCGTCGTGGAATTACCGCAAGGAAGAGGACGGCGGCATCATCGTCGACATGCTCTGTCACTGGCAGTACGTGATCCAGAATCTCTTCGGCGATATCAAGTCGCTCTCCTGCTTGGGTGCGACGCACATCCCGCAGCGCTGGGATGAAGCCGGCAAGCCGTACAAGTGCACGGCGGACGACGCCGCGTATGCGACCTTTGAGCTGACCAACGGGACGATCTGCCATTTCAACTCGTCGTGGGCCGTCCGCGTGCGCCGCGATGACCTCCTGACTCTCCAGGTCGATGGTACGCACGGCTCGGCGGTGGCTGGCTTGCGCGACTGCACGGCCCAGCACCTTTCCTCGACGCCGCGGTGCGTGTGGAACCCGGACATCGATAGCCCGATCAAGTATCTCGACGGCTGGACGCGGGTCCCTTCGAACGACAGTTACGACAACGCTTTCAAGGTGCAGTGGGAGGCCTTCCTGCGCCACGTGGTGAAGGATACGCCGTTCCCGTGGAACCTCCGGGAGGGAGCGAAGGGCGTTCAGCTCGCCGAACTCGGTCTCAAGTCCTGGGCGGAGCGTCGCTGGGTCGACGTACCCGCCCTCGGTTGATCCGGCGGCGGCCCTGAAGCGATGCCGTCACCGCCTCGCCGACTGCGGCGAGGCGTGATGGCCGCGGGCAGCGCTTCGCAAAAGCTTGGCGTAGCGCGGGCTGGAGCAGCGTGGTGTAAACGAATCCCGGTTTTCCAAACCGGGTCAGTTCCCCTTGCAATCCCCGGGGGGTGAGTAGGCTTTCGCCGTTGGTTCGCAGTGCGGGTGCTTCGCATCCCGGGTTGCACCTACGGTCAAATCGTTGTCCCTTTTCTCACTACCATGCTCATCTGGATCGCCCTCGTGATTGTTCCGATGCTCTTTGGCCTCTACGCGCAGATGCGCGTCTCGAGCGCCTACAACAAAAACGTTCAGATCCCTTCGCGCGGTCGCATCACCGGTGCGGAAGCGGCCGAAGCCGTCATGCGCTCGGCGGGCGTGACGGGCGTCGAGATCGTCCAAGTCCCCGGTCAACTCACCGATCACTACGATCCGGTCAACCGTCGCCTGGCTCTGTCGGAAATGAATTACCACGGGACGAGTTTGGCGGCTCTGGGCGTGGCCGCGCACGAAGCGGGCCATGCGATCCAGCACAAGGTCGGCTATTCGATGATGACGCTCCGTCAGACGCTCGTGCCGGCGACGCAGATCGCGGCGGGGGTTTCGAACTTCGTCATGATCGCCGGTATCTTGCTCATCAGCACGGCGATTGGTGGCAAGCTGCTCATGCTCGGCGCGATCGCGCTCGCGGTGATTTGCTTGTTTCAGTTGGTCACGCTGCCGGTCGAGTTCGACGCGAGCCGCCGCGCGCGGCAGCAGCTCGTCTCGCTTGGCGTGATCGACCGCGATGAGATGCCGGGGGTGAGCGAGACGCTCAACGCGGCGGCGCTCACCTACGTGGCGGCGTTCGTGGCCTCGCTCGGCTCGCTGTTGCACATCCTCATGCTCCTCTCCGGTCGGAAGGAGGAGTGATTCCTTGGCCGGCTCGCTTGCCGGGCTCCCCTTGGGCCGCGCCTCCGGGCGCGGCCTTTTTTTGCGGTCCTTGCGGCGGCGGCAGCACTCGCGGGCGCGTTGCGTTCAGCCCATCGCCGTCCAGTGAGCAGGCGTGAGCGGATGGGTGGTGGCTCCCGATCGCCGAGCTCAACGCTGAGCACGGTTCCCAGCTCCGTCCGGAAGGGCCCGGCGGCCCCGGCGTGCCGGGGCTTACGTGAGCGTCAGCAGCGCGTAGGTGCGCTTGCCCTTGCGGAGGAGGATGTGGCGGCCGAAGAGGATGTCTGCCGGCGTCAGGGTGCGGGCAGCCTCGGCGATGCGCTGGTTGTTCACGTAGATCCCGCCGCCTTCGATATCCTTGCGAGCCTGGCCCTTCGACGGACAAAGGCCGGCGTGAACGAGCGCGTCGGCGAGTGGCAGTCCGGCTTGGATGCGCGGGGTCTCGATGGGCTTCGATGGAAGCTCATCGGCCACGTCCCGGAAGAGAGCCTCGGACAATCCCTCCAGGCCTCCGCCGAACATGACCTCGCTGGCGCGGATGACATCCGCACAGACGGCCTCGCCGTGGACGAGCGTGGTGACCTCGCGAGCGAGGGCGCGGTGGGCTTCACGGGCACCGGGATTTGCGGCGTGGCGCGCTTCGAGTGACTCGATCTCACTGCGGGGCAGCAGCGTGAATTTCTTCAAGTAGCCGATCACCATGCTATCCTCGGTATTCACGAAGAACTGGTAGAACTTGTACGGACTGGTCTTCTGGGGATCGAGCCAGACCGCTCCGCCCTCGGTTTTGCCGAACTTCGTGCCGTCGGATTTGGTGATCAGCGGGAAGGTGAGGCCCCACGCTGGAACGCCGAGCTTCTTGCGGATCAGATCCGTGCCGGCCGTGATATTGCCCCATTGCTCCGTGCCGCCGATCTGCAGCTCGCAGTTCAGGTGGGAGCGAAGGTGCGTGAAGTCGTTGGCCTGGAGGAGCTGGTAGCTGAACTCCGTGTAGCTGATGCCGGACTCGCTTTCGAGGCGGGACCGCACGCTGTCCTTGGCGAGCATGGAGCTCAGCGAGAAGTGCTTGCCGACATCGCGGAGGAAGTCGAGGAAGCTGACGGGCGCCGTCCACTCCGCATTGTCGACGAGGCGGGCCGGATTTTGGGGTGCCCTGAAGTCGAGGAGGCGTTCCAGCTGGAGTTTGATCCGGGCCACGTTGTGGCTGAGTTGCTCGCGGGTCAGCAGATTGCGTTCGGCTGACTTGCCGCCTGGATCGCCGATCATGCCGGTGGCGCCCCCGGCGAGGGAGATAGGGTGGTGGCCGGCCAGCTGAAAGCGGCGCAGGAGCAACTGGGGGACGAGGTGTCCGACGTGGAGCGAGTCGCCGGTGGGATCGAAGCCGCAGTACAACGTGATCGGTCCCTGGGCGAGGCGCTCGGTCAGCGCGGGGAGATCGGTGCAGTCGGCGATGAGGCCGCGCCACTGGAGGTCTTCGATGAGGGTCATGGCAGGGGGACGGACGGGGGAGTAACACCCGGTCCGTCCGGTCCCGCAAGAGCGTTTCTTATGGCCGCCGTGAGCCCGTCAGAAAGCGTCCTTCTGGCGGGAAATCAGGGTTGCCGGTTTGGCGGGCGCCATCCACTTTGCTCCTCCGGTCCCGGCGTCCGCCGGCGTCCACGAATCCCTAACCTTCGTCCCCGCTTCACCATGCCTATCGCTGTTGGCTCCAAGGCCCCTGACTTCACGCTCAAGACCAAGACCCCGGAGGGTCTGAAAGACATCAAGCTCAGCGAGCAGTTGGCCCAGGGGCCGGTGGTGCTGCTGTTCTTCCCGCTGGCCTTCACAGGCGTGTGCACGTCCGAGATGTGCGACGTCACGTCGGGGCTGGGCGAGTACGAGAAGCTCGGTGCCTCGGTGATCGCCCTCAGCGTCGACAGCCCGTTCGCGCAGGAGGCTTGGGCCAAGGCGAACAGCATCAAGGTGACGCTCGTCAGCGACCTCAACAAGGAGGTCACGCAGGCTTACGGCGTGCTCTTCAAGGGCATCGCGGGCATCGGCGATTCGTCGGCCCGCGCGGCCTTCGTCATCGGCAAGGGCGGCGAGGTCAAGTACGCTGAGCAGACGCCGACCCCGAAGGATCTCCCGAATTTTGCGGCCGTTAAGGCGGCGCTGGCCAGCTGAGCTGAGCCTGATTGGCGGCGATGCTGGCTGCGGGTCGTGGAGACCCGGCGGTGTCGCCTGACTGCGTGCGACCCACTTCCTCGTTTCCGTCCATGTCCCTCCCGAATCCCTTCAACACGCTGGGCCGTTTTTCGGCCAACGGCGCGTCCCATTCCTTCTATTCGCTGCCGGCGCTGGCGCAGGCGGGTTTCTCGCGGGTGCCCCGCCTGCCGGTGTCGATCCGGCTGGTGCTGGAGTCGCTGCTGCGGAATTGCGATGGGCGTCGCGTCTCGGAGCAGGCGATCCGCGACCTCGCGGGCTGGGGGGCGACCTCGCCCCGCACGGAGGAGATTCCGTTCGTGGTGGCGCGCATCGTCCTGCAGGACTTCACCGGAGTGCCGCTTCTCGTGGACCTCGCCGCGATGCGCGCGGCGGTGGCGCGGTTGGGGAAAAACCCGAAGATCATCGAGCCGCTCGTCCCGGTGGATCTGGTCGTGGACCACTCGGTGCAGGTCGACTTCTCCGGTAGCGCGGATGCGCTGCGGAAGAATCTGGAGCTGGAGTTCTCCCGCAACCGCGAGCGCTACCAATTCCTAAAGTGGGGCATGCAGGCCTTCGACACGTTCAAGGTCGTGCCCCCGGGCATCGGCATCGTTCACCAGGTCAATCTTGAGTACCTCGCCAAGGGCGTGCTCGCGGATCGGCAGGGCGTCATCTACCCGGATACGCTGGTCGGCACGGATTCCCACACCACGATGATCAATGGCATCGGGATCGTGGGCTGGGGCGTGGGCGGCATTGAGGCCGAGGCCGGTATGCTGGGGCAGCCGGTGTACTTCCTCACCCCTGACGTCGTCGGCGTGCATCTCACCGGCGCCCTCCGCGAGGGCGTGACTGCGACGGATCTGGCGCTGACCCTCACCCAGATGCTGCGCAAGGCGAAGGTGGTCGGAAAGTTCGTTGAGTTCTTTGGTCCGGGCGCCGCGGCGCTGCCGGTGGTGGATCGTGCCACGATTGCCAACATGGCTCCCGAGTACGGCGCGACGATGGGCTTCTTCCCGATCGACGCCGAGTGCTCGAATTACCTGCGCGCGACGGGTCGCGACGACTCGGCGGTGGCGTTGTACGAGGCGTATTACAAAGCCCAGGGCCTGTGGGGCATTCCCCAGCGCGGCGACATCGATTACTCCACCGAACTGTCCCTCGACCTCGCCACCGTGGTCCCGAGCGTGGCCGGGCCGAAGCGTCCCCAGGACCGGATCGAGTTGCCGAAGCTCAAGCAGGAATTCGTCGGCGCGTTCTCGAAGCCCGTTACGGAAAATGGTTTCGGCAAGAAGGCGGAGGAGTTCTCCCTGCGCACGCCCGTCGCCGGCACGGCGAACGGCACCCTTGGTCATGGCAGCGTGCTGATCGCGGCGATCACCAGCTGTACCAATACCTCCAATCCCTCGGTGATGCTGGCGGCCGGCCTCCTCGCGAAAAAGGCGGTCGAGAAGGGACTCAGCGTGAACCCGCTGGTGAAGTCCTCGCTCGCCCCTGGCTCGCGTGTGGTCACGGACTACCTCGACAAGACCGGACTGCAGCCCTACCTCGACCAACTCGGTTTCCAGACCGTTGGCTACGGCTGCACGACCTGCATCGGCAACTCGGGCCCGTTGGCCCCGGCGATCGAGGAGGCGGTGGTGAAGAGCGACCTCGTCGCCGCGTCGGTGCTCTCGGGCAACCGCAACTTCGAGGCCCGCGTCCATCAGAACATCAAGAGCAACTTCCTCATGTCGCCGCCGCTGGTGGTGGCGTTCGCGCTCGCCGGTCGGGTGGACATTGATCTCACCCAGGAGCCGCTCGGGACCGGTCGGGACGGGAAGCCCGTCTTCCTGCGTGACATCTGGCCTTCGCTGCAGGAAGTGCGCGATCAGCTGCAGGCGGCGCTCAAGCCGGACGTGTTTCGCCGGCTTTACACCGACTTCGCCGCGCAGAATCCGAAGTGGAACGAGATTCCCTCGTCGAAGGGTGATGTCTACGCGTTCGAGGCGTCATCGACGTACATCCAGGAGCCCCCGTTCTTCGCGCAGTTCTCGATGAGCGCGGGCCGGATCGAGGAGATCCGCGGCGCGCGGGCGCTCGGGATCTTCGGCGACTCCGTGACGACCGACCACATCTCGCCGGCAGGTGCGATCAAGAAGTCGTCGCCGGCGGGCCGCTTCCTGCTCGAGAACGGCGTGACGTTCGAAGATTTCAACAGCTACGGATCGCGTCGCGGCAACGACCGCATCATGACCCGCGGCACCTTCGCGAACGTGCGGATCAAGAACCTCATGCTCGGTGGCGAGGAAGGCGGCAACACGCTGTTCCAGCCCTCGGGCGAGAAGCTTTCGATCTACGATGCGGCGGTGCGTTATGCCGAGCAGCGGACGCCGCTGATCGTGCTCGCCGGGCAGGAGTACGGCACGGGCTCGTCGCGCGACTGGGCGGCCAAGGGCACCAACCTCCTCGGCGTCAAGGTCGTGGTGGCGCAGAGCTTCGAACGCATCCACCGGTCGAATCTGGTCGGCATGGGTGTCCTGCCGCTGCAGTTCAAGGAAGGTACGACCGCACAGACGTTGAAGCTCGACGGTACGGAGACGTACGACGTGCTCGGCCTGACCGGTGCGCTCAAGCCGCAGCAAGACGTGACCCTTCGCATCACCCGCCGCAGCGGTGCGGTCGAGGAGGTGGTCGTGCGCTGCCGGATCGATACGCCGATCGAGATCGATTATTACCAACACGGCGGCATCCTGCCCTACGTGTTGCGCCAGATCATCGCGAAGGCCTGACGTGCCGAGTGCGACGACGCCGTTCGGGATCGTGTTCGAGATCCTGGACGGCGGCGCGTGACGGAGCCTCTTTCTCCATGGCGGACGTTTCCCGACCGGTCTTCTTGGTGGATCCGGAGAGCGACCCGGTCGCGGTGCGCATCGAGGGACGCGCATCGTTCCAGAACAGTGGATCGCTGGAGCAGTTCTGCAAGGAACGGCTGAGCCAGGGACGAGTACGGTTCGTCATGGACTTCGCGGGCTGCACCAGCATGGACAGCACGTTTCTGGGCGTCTTGGCCGGTCTGGCGATCCAGCTACGGCGTCGGACGCCTGCGGGATCGCTCGTGCTGGCGCGCTTGAATGCCCGCAACCTCGAGTTGGTCCGCAATCTCGGCCTGCATCGACTTGTAACGATCGACGACGGCGCGCTTCCGGACGCGGCGGCGGGTGCGGCGAACCCGCTGGCGGAGAAGGCGCGGTCGGAAATCGAGAGTGCGCGTCTGGTCCTCGCGGCGCATGAGAATCTCGTGGCGGCGGACGAAACCAACCGTGCGCGCTTCGCGGACGTGGTCGCGATGGTACGGCAGCGCATCGATCAAGGCTGATCGGTGGACGGGGGCATGGGGGCTCCGGACGGGAGCGGAGTGCAAATGCCGTTTGCCACCGGGACCGAGGACGGCTTTCCTTGTCGAAGCATGTCCGTCGCCGCCCTTGTTGACCCGCAGTCGCTTCCGACCCCGGCCGGCCATTTCGGCCGTTACGGGGGTGTGTTTGTGCCCGAGACCCTGATGACCGCGTTGTCGGACGTCGGTGCGGCCTATGCGGCGGCACGGCAGGATCCGGCGTTTCGCGATGAACTGAATCATCACCTGAAGGAGTTCGCAGGGCGTCCCACCGAGTTGTATTTTGCCGAGCGTCTCACGCAGCATTGCGGCGGGGCCAAGATCTACCTCAAGCGCGAGGATCTGCTGCACACCGGTGCCCACAAGATCAACAACGCTCTGGGTCAGGCGCTGTTGGCGCGACGGATGGGTAAACGTCGGATCATCGCCGAGACCGGCGCGGGTCAGCACGGCGTCGCGACGGCGGCGGTCTGCGCGAAGTTCGGCCTTGAGTGCGTGGTCTACATGGGCGCCGTCGACATGGAGCGGCAGGCTCTGAACGTCTTCCGCATGCGCCTGATGGGCGCTGAAGTGCGCGGGGTGGAGGCGGGACAGAAGACCCTGAAAGATGCGGTGAACGAAGCGATGCGCGACTGGGTGACCAACGTGCGGGGCACGCATTACATCCTCGGTTCGGCGTTGGGCGCTCATCCGTATCCGATGATGGTGCGCGACTTCCACCGCGTGATCGGAGCGGAGACCCGGCGCCAGATTCTGGAGCGGGAAGGTCGGCTGCCGGATGAGATGGTCGCCTGCGTGGGTGGAGGTTCGAACGCGATCGGATTCTTCTTTGACTTCCTTTCGGATGCTCAGGTGCGCCTGATCGGCATTGAAGCCGGTGGCCACGGCATTCGCCGCGGTGAGCACGCCGCCCGGTTCGAGGGCGGGCGCCTTGGCGTGTTGCAGGGGAGCAAGACCTACATTCTCCAGAATCCTGACGGCCAGATTGAGCTGACGCACTCGGTGAGCGCGGGGCTCGACTACGCAGCGATCGGACCGGAGCACGCGTACTACCGCGAGCAAGGCCGGATCGAATACGCCTACGCCTGCGACGATGAGGTGCTGGAGACCTTCCAACTCGTCTCAAGACTCGAGGGCATCCTGCCCGCGCTGGAGTCGACTCATGCCCTGGTGCACGGGCTCAAGCGGGCGCGGGAGCTGAAGCCGGATCAGATCGTGGTCATCAATCTCTCGGGCCGTGGTGACAAAGATGTGAACCAGGTGGCGCGCCTCCTGAACGTGAAGCTCTAGCGTGGGAGTCGTACGCCGATGCGCAGCATGACCGGATACGGGCGGGCGGTCGTCACCGTGGGTGGCTTGCAGGTGACCGTCCAAGTGAGCTCGGTGAATCGCAAGGGTCTGGAAGTGACATTGGCCTTGCCCGACGAGTGGGAAGCCTTGGAGCCCGGAGTGGGCGAAGCGGTGCGCCGCGTCGCCTCGCGCGGTAAGGTGCACGTGGCGGTCGAATGTGAGCGCCCGGCGGGCGAGGCGGCGGAGACCTGGGATGAGGCAGGAGCCGAGCGCCAGTTGGCGCGATTGGAGGCGTGGGCGCGCCAGCGTGGAGTGCCGTTTGCTCCCACCCCAGAACTCCTGTGGTCGGTGCTCAGCTCGGTGCGACGCCCGGCTGGACTGCCCACGGCGGAAGTGGCCGGACCGGCGCTGATGGCGGCGCTCGAGGAAGCCTTGAGGGCCTTTGCGGCCATGCGGCGGACGGAGGGTGCGGCCCTGTTGACGGATTTTCTGGCGCGGCTCGGTACCCTCCGCTCCAACGTCACGCTGGTTGGGGACCGTGCCCCTGCCGTGGCGCCGCACTACCGCGACCAACTCCAACAACGGTTGCGTCAGGCCGGACTCTCGCTGGACATCGCGGATGAGCGGGTGCTCAAGGAAGTCGCGCTGTTCGCGGATCGCTGTGATGTCACCGAGGAACTGACCCGACTCGGCAGCCACTTGGAACAATTGGAGACGTTGCTGCGGTCGGATGGGGAGATTGGTCGCAAGGCCGAATTCATCCTTCAGGAGATCGGGCGTGAAGTGCACACGATCGGGAGCAAGGCGAACGACCTTTCGATTTCGCGCGCCGTGATCGAACTCAAGAATGAGCTGGAGCGCGTGCGCGAGCAGATCGCGAACGTCGAGTGACGGAGGCCCTGGTGCGGTGGCGCGGTTCGCCTAGGCGATCGCGTCGTTGAAATCCCCGCTCGCGCGATATTCCTGCAGCTTGTTGCGAAGCGTGCGGATCGAGATGTTCAGCAACTCGGCCGCGCGCGTGCGGTTTCCGCCGGTCGACTTGAGCGCGGCGAGAATCGCGCGTTTTTCCATCTCATCCAGCGGGATCACGGCCTCGGGCTGGTGTGGCGCCGGGGTGGCCGACTCGTGGGCTCCCGTGCTTCGTGGCGGGCTGATCGGCTCGCTCGGAAGCGGGATGAAGTGAGGTGTCGCGGCCGACTCCAGGGCGGAAAACGGGTTTACCGCGGATAAGGCGGACGTCGGTAGGGCGGCGGGCGTGGATACCGGAGGAATCGGGGCACCCACGGCGGCGAATGAGCGCACCAAAGACGGGAGCCCAAGGGCTGCAGCGCTGACGGGGCGCCCGGACTCGGACAAGATCACGGCGCGCTCCAGTGTGTTTTGCAGCTCGCGCACGTTTCCTGGCCAAGGGTAGGCATTAAGGGCTGAGATCGCCGCGTCGGAGAACCCCGGGATCTTCAGACCGTGTTTGCGGGAGAGCCGCCGCAGGAACGCTTCCGCGAGGAGGACGATGTCCTCGGGTCGCTCGCGCAACGGGGTGACGTGCACCGGAAACACATTCAGCCGATAATACAGGTCCGAGCGAAACGAACCACGTTCCACGAACTGCAGCAGGTCCCGATTCGACGTCGCAAGGATACGAACGTTCACCTTGATCGTCTTCGTGCCGCCGACGCGCTCGAATTCCCGCTCCTGAAGCACGCGAAGCAACTTGGCCTGTAGGTTCGGGGGGATCTCGGACACCTCGTCGAGGAGAAGCGTACCGCGGTTCGCTAGTTCGAAACGACCCTCGCGTCGATCCGTAGCACCAGTAAAGGAGCCCTTTTCGTGTCCAAATAACTCACTTTCAATTAGTTGCTCAGAAAGGGCAGCGCAGTTGATCTTGATGTAGGGCTCACTGCGGCGGGGCGAGTTGCGCCAGAGTTCGCGGGCGACCATTTCCTTGCCGGTCCCGTTCTCGCCGGTGATCAAGACGGTCGCATCGGTCGGGGCGACTCGCTCGATCAACTGGCGGAGTCGCTGCATGGACGGCGTCCGCCCGAGCAGATCGCCTTCGCCACCGTCCTGTTCGCTGAAGTAGCGATTGACCTTGATGAGCTGTCGGAACGAATCGGCTTTTTTCAGCACGATCTCGATCTGCGAGGGGGCGAAGGGTTTGATCAGGTAGTCGAAGGCGCCACCGCGCATGCAGGCGACGGCGCTCTCGATCGTCCCGTGGCCGGTCATCATGACGACCAAGGGACGGTCCGGAAGGGTGGTCAATCGCTCAAGTAGCTGTTGGCCATCGCCATCGGGAAGGCGTACGTCCAGCATGACGAGATCGAAGCTCTCCCGGGCGAGGACTCCCTCGGCTTGGGCGATGCTACCGGCGATCGAAACTGTGTACTTTTTGCGCCGGAAAATCTCCTCGAGCACCTTTTGGATGATCGGCTCGTCATCAATCACGAGGATACGCTCGAGGGACATGGCGATGGGGCTATGTAGTCAAAGCGTGGTGACGGTGTGAGAGGTAAGCGGCTGTTTCGCTGACAGGGAAGGAAAAACCCCTCGCTTACGCGTGGTGGGCCGTAACCGTAAGCGGCTGATTTGCCGTGAGTCGCTGAACCTGCTGGATCACCGCCGAGGGAAAGAACGGCTTACTGAGGCAAACGAGCGGTTCGGCGAGGCCTGACGCCGTCCGGTCGTTCGGCTGGAAAGCCCCGCTGGTGATCAAAATGGGAAGATGGGGGTCCAACTCGCGCAGGGACTGGGCAAGTTTCCAGCCGCTCATGCCCGGTAGACCCACGTCGGTGAACAGGAGTCGAATGTCGTGGCGGTGGCGATGGAACAGGGTCAGCGCCTCATCCCCATCGCGGGCCCAGACATGGGGAATACGATGGCTGGCGAACAACCCCTCCCAAAGGCGGCCGATGTCGACCTCGTCCTCGACGATCAATACGGTGCCTTGGGCCGCCGGCTGGGTGAGTGCGGCAGGTTCTGGGGGTGGTTGGGCCGCCGTGGCGGCCCGGCACGGAAAGTGGAGATCGATGCGGTTGCCGCGACCTGGCTCGGTGGCGACCTCGATGCGTCCCTGATGGGCGCGCATGATACCGTAGACCACGGCGAGGCCGAGCCCGCGGGTACCGGCGCGTGACTGAGGTGCCGAGAAGGGATCGAACAGCTTGGCGCGTCGGGATTCATCCATCTCCGGTCCTTCGTCGACGATCGATGCCACGAGGGTTGCTGCCTGACGGGCCCCGGGGGAGGCCTTTTGGTCAACGACATGCGTCCTCAGTGTCAGGGTTCCGCCGGATTCCATGGCATCATGTCCGTTTTGCAGGAGGTGCCTGAGGCCAAGGAGAACATGGGAAGAATCGAGCTCCACGACGAAAGGACGCGAGGTAAACTCGCGGGCGACGGTGATGCCGTCCGGCGGGCTTGGGAAGGCGTGCGCGACGGCCTCCTCCATCAGAGCGTGGAAATCGACGGGGCGGCACTCCGGAGGATGTTGGTGCGCGAAAAGCTGGAGTTGGCGCACGATGTCCGCACCGCGCTTTCCCGCCTCGAGAATCGCCGACGTGGCGCGACCGATGCCTCCGGAAGGATCGGCGTGATCACGGAGCAGGCCACCGTACCCGAGGATGATGGTGAGCAGATTATTGAAATCGTGCGCGATGCCGCTGGCGAACGTTCCCAGACTCTCCAGGCGTCTCGTTTCCTCACGAAGGGCATTGGCCGCGTCGCGAGCCCGGACATCGTGCAGCGTCAGGAGCTGCCATGGCTCGGACCCGACCGGAACGGAGCCGAGGGTGAGCTCGAAGACTTCGGGCTTTCCGGTGGTGGATGGGAGCGAGACGGGGAGCGCTGCGGCAGTGGCGGGAGCGCGAGAAGCGACGGCCAGCGCGGCAGAAATCTCCTGGAGTGCAGGTTGGCCTTGGAGCGTCTCGGGAGTAACACCCAGGCAGTCAGCGAAGGCGCGGTTTGCCACGCGCAGATGGCCGGTGGGGTCCACCAGTGCGAGCCCGACGGGAATCTGCAGGTAGAGAGCCGCCAGGGCGCCTGGCAGAGAGTCGGCCGCCGACGTCGTCGTGGCGCTCCGCGATGCAACCGACGCCGCAGGGGTGGCTGTTTCGATGGGTTGCTTACGACCGATCACCCAAGCGCAGTGGGACAAGAGGCCGCGTTCATCGGGGAGCGGTACCACGTCCAGAGAAACCCTCCGAGCCCCGTCGGGTGTCGCCGTGAGGCGAAGGGTAGAGGAGTGGGCGAGCCCGACATCCACTGCCTCGCGTACCTGCTGGCGGTCCGCTTGGTCGACGAAGTGATCGTAGAAGGCGGGTAAGTCCATTCCCGCGAGTGTCCCGGGAGCCACTCCGAGCAGGCGGTGCAGGGAGGGGTTGGCGTAGACCACCCTGGATGGGAATCCACGCTTTATGAGGAGGACGCTGAGCGGAAGCTCGCTGACGAGTTGATCGAGCAAGGCTGCGGACAGGCGCGGCAGGATTGAATCCGAGACCGAGGCGGGGAGGCGTGGGGGTGCATCGGACATCCGGGGGGGTGGGTGCGCTGCGTTAAATCGGCCCGGCGATGCAAAAATACAGCGAAGAGGTTCAAGCTGAGGCCTAAACGTGACGAGTTCCAGTCGTCATGTCGTTGCGGTTGCTCTCGTTTCTCTCGCTTATTCAGCAGCGGCTTGAGCGCACTGCTCCTGCAGGCAGCGCACACTCGGCCATCCGCTCGGTCAATTACGAGCAGGGTCTGGGGCGTTTGCTTTTTCGCGAGGGCGGTTCAATCACCCTTCACGTACCCGGCGGAGCCTCGCCCCAAGGGTGTATCAAAGCGACGTTGACGTGGCCGCAGAGCGGTGCGCGGGAGACGCGGAATTTCTTTCCGGGCACGAGTGGCCACGACTGGGCAGCGGCGGCGGAAGCGCTCGCGCTGGCTTGGACCGCGGGCCCGACCCCGAGCGGTGCTGTCGAGCGCAGTGCGCCCGCGACGGTGGTGCCGGAGCGCACGGCGCTTCGTCGCGAAGCGGTTGCAGTGTAGGTCTGGCCGCGTAGGCGGGCACCCTGCAGTTCTGCCTCAGGAAGTGTCCGCCAAGGGCTAGGCAGCGCCGGTCAGGCGCGCGCCTGAGAGGCCGGGTTCATCGGCTTTATGGTAACGCGGGAGGACCGCATGGGCGGTGGCGCGGAGCTGGTCGAGTCCGTCGCGTTCCGCGCGCAACAGCTGCGCGGCGGCGTCCAATCGACTGAGGCAGCGCTGGTGGTGTTCGATCAAGGCGCGAGCGCGCTGCTGGAAAGCCGGGGACGAGCCGGGGGAGTGGGAGAGAGAGCAGAGCTCGGCGAGGCCGTGGGTCAGCATGCCTGCGCGGGCCGTGCACGCGGCGAGGGCCTGCCAGTCCTCGGTGGCGATCAGAATCTCCTGTTCGCGCGCCAGTCTCTCGAGGTCGCGGAGCAGGCGGTCGGTCGGATCGGTGCCGGCGCCGGCGGGATTCATGGCGCGCTAGGCGACGCCGCGGGCCCCGCTGTTCGGATTGGCCTCGTCCTTGCGCAGCATTTCGGCCCAGCCGTCGCGCAGTTGTCGGAGCAGCCGCTCGACCTCATGGATGGGTTCCGGGCGCTTCTGGAGATTGGCCTCGAGCAGTCGGCGCAGGTAATAGTCGTAGAGTCGAGCGAGGTCCGCGGCGTACTGGCCGCCGGCTTGGTGATCAAGATTGGATTGGAGCTCGATGAGAATATTCTGGGCGCGCAGAATCGACGTATTGATTTGTTCAATGCGCCGTGGTGAAGCCTCGTCGGAGGCGAAGGCAGCCTGGGCTTGGCCGAGGAAGCGCAGCGCGCCATCGTAAAGCATCAGGACCAGCTGACCGGGGCTGGCCGTCAGAATCGACTGGGCGTAGTACGTGCGGGCACCGCCGTGGGGGAAAGACATGGCTCCAGGAGTTAGACCTGTTCGCTAGGATCGGCGGACTGGAGAAGGACCTTGGCCAACTCCTCGATGATCTGCAGCGGAGGATAATTGGGATCGATGGCGAGATGGCGCCCCTCGGCGACTACCTCCGGCCGGATTTCCGGCGTGGCAGCGAGGGCCGCACGCAGGGATTCAGCGCCCGCGAACGACATGTGATCTGAGCCGGGAAGCGAGGCGATTGATGAACGATCGCCGATCGGCGCGGGAGGCGTCGGGGTGCCCGCGACGCGCGGGGACCCTTGGTAAGGAAACGAGGGTTGGATCATGGTGCTATTCCGTGGTTGGTACGGTCAGCCCTCGGGAGAACGAGTCAGGGAACGCCGTGACGAGATGGGAAATGGATCGGATGGAAAATCGATTTCTTGAGAAATTAACGTGAGCTTGAGGCATCAGCGGGCGGGGAGCGTGCGGAGCAGCGCGGCGGCGACGTACGACGCGAAGCGGTCCGGATTTTGGAGGACCGTGTAGGTAAGATCCCCTGGTGATCCAGGCTGCGGGGCCGGCGATGCCGCGTGGCGACGGGCGGAGTTGCGCACGGCGGCGAGGTTGGCATCGAAGAGCTCATCGCAGGCCCACAAGGTCTCTTGGGTGTCGGTGGTCACGAGTCGCCCGCGAATGCCCAGCGCGAGGGGAGGATAGGCGCGGTACGACGTGACCTCGAGGAAGAGCACGGCATCCGCCGTGGTGCTCTCGCGCAGACGGCTCAGGAAGCGATCTGGAAGCGGTTCCGTCGCGCGCACCCGGCGTTCACCGGCGAGCCGCTGGAGACGATCGTCATCGAACACGAGGAGCTCCGCGCGGGCGGCGCGGGTGAATTCAGCGTGGAACGCGGTCCCGATCGCATTGAGCGTCTCGTGCGAGACGTCCTCTGGGCCGGCGACCGGGAGAACGACCACCCGGGCAATGGAGTGCGGCATCGACGGCGTGGCGCGGATGTTCTTCGGCGTGTGGAAGGGCCCCACCACCGATCCGTCGGGGCGTGGAATGGACTTGCAGCCTCCGAGACCGACGATCGAAACGAGGGCGAGGACGGAGGCCAGCGCGCGGGAGGGTAGCTTCATTTGGTGGAGGTGCTGCCAAGGCCGAAGGCCCGGGTCAGCTGGGACTGCATTTGCTGGAGGCGGGACTGAGCCGTCTCCATCGCGATGAAACTCGCCTCCAACTGGCTCCGGCGCTGGGCGAGGCGCCGCTCGAGCGCGGAAATCTGATCCGCGATTCCGGCCGTTGATCGATTGATCTGGCCAGTCTGCGCGCCCAGGGCCCCGGAGCTCGCGCCGTTGCCCAGCGTCGCCTTCATCAGGCTGTCCAATCGCGCGGTGAAGCCGGTCGTGCTGTTGCGCAGCAGGGCGTCGACCTCGGCGGGACGATCGCGCAAGGCCGCCTCGAGCCGCGCGGAGTCCTTCACAGTCAGAAGCGACTTGCCGGCGGCGAAATCAATGCCGAGGTCCTCCAGGCGACGGAGGCGCCCGGCGGGCTCGTCGGAGGCGGCAAAGGCGGCCGAACGCAGCGACTGGGCCCAGGCCTGCACCTCTCGATTGCCGCTCAGGACGGAGTTGGTCACCTTGCCATCCGCGACAGTCACCTTGGTCTGCTCCTCGAGAAAAGTCTGCGCGTTGTTGTAGCGCTCGATGAAGCTGTCGATCGCGCTGCGCAGGGGTGCCGGATCGGATCCGACGGTCAGGGTTTCGCGTCCGGTGCTGCGGACCGTGAGCGCGAGTCCGGCGATGCCATGGCTCATCGCGTCCAGCGTGTTCGACGAACTCGTCCGCTCCGGGCCGCCGTCGACCGTGAACCGAGCGGGTGTGCCGCGGGTCAAACTGGAGTCAGACTGCAGGCCGAGCGCGCTCATCAGCCCTCCGCTTGTCTCGCTCACGTGGATGCCGAGATCGCCAGTCACGTTGTTGCGCAGTCGCACGCGATCGGTGGTCGCGTCATAGTCCGCGGTGACCCCGGCCGTGGTGGCATTGATGCGGCTGATGACCGTTGCGAGCGAGTCGGTATTGAGGTTGTAGGCGATCGTGACGCCGTTGATGCGGAAGCTGCCGTCGCCCGATGCATCCACGGCGGTCACCGCCTCGGTGAGCCGAGCGTTCGCGAGGGGAGCCTGCAGTGAGACGCGACCCAACGCGGTGGTGCTCGACGCGGTGAGAGCGCTGGAGTGGGAGAGCTGGAGCGCCGCGAGCAGATTCGACGTGTCGTTGGCCGCACCCAGCGCGAGCGTCGATGTACCGCTCAGCGTGATCCGGTCGGTCACGGAGTCGTAGCTGCCCTGGACCTCGCCGCTGGTGGCGGTCGCGATCCGGTCGAGAATCTCTTGGAGGGAGTCGGTACCCGCGACGGAGATTGTCTGGCCATTGACGGTGAAGGAGCCCGCGGTGACCGCCGTGGAAGTCGGCAGCGTCGCGACGGTGAGGCTGGAGAGATCACTGCTGGTCGAGAGCGGCGATCCGAGGGCACGCGTGCTTTCACGGCGCGCTGCGGTGGCGAGTGACGTCACCTCGATCGTCCTAGCGCCTGTGCTGGCGCCGGCGGAGGCCGTCGCACTCCAAGTCGAATTCCCGCTGGCCAACGTGACCGATCGTCCCGACGCGAGCGCCGGCGTCCGCAGCGACGTGATCGACGACTGGAGATCCTGCAGGCGCGAACGCACGCCTTCGAGCGCGCTGATCCGCCTGCCTTGTAACGTGCGCTCAGACTCGAGGCGGCTCACCGGCGCGCGCTCCAGCTGCATCAGGCTGTCGACGAGACTTTTCCAGTCTAGTCCGGAAGCGAGTCCGGAGAGTTGGAGGCTAGGCATGGTGGAGAACGGCGGAACGAAGGGATGCGAGGCTAGCGAAGAGCATCGGCGCGCGCGGTCCGCGCCTTGAGGAAGCCGCGCAAGCAAAAAAAATCACAGATGCTCTAAAGTTTCGTGCGGCGTGGCCCGTAAGCACAGTCATCTGCGCGCAGTGCGAGCAGACGGAGCGAGTCGGATCCCACCCCGGCTACGTCGCCCTACGGACGGGGTAATCAGATCAAGGAAGATACCATGTCAGTCGTCATTAACTCGAATGCGGCCGCCACTCTGGCGGCGAACAACCTCGCGGCGTCGAACTCGATGCTGCAGAAGAGCCTCAACCGGCTCTCCAGCGGATCTCGGATCGTCAGCCCGGCGGATGATGCCGGCGGCTTGGCGGTTTCCATGAAGCTCAGTGCGGCGGCTCGACGCTCGGGCGCAGCGGCGACCAATGTTTCCAATGCGATCTCGCTCCTCCAGACCCAGGACGGCGTGCTGCAGGTCGCCGGCAAGGTGCTGAGCCGGATCGGTGAGCTGAAGACCCTTTACGGTGATCCGACGAAGAATGCTTCGGATCGCGCGAACTACGACGCCGAGTTCACCTCCCTCCAGGCCCAGCTCACGGCCCTCAGCGGCGAGACGTTCAACGGTGAGAATCTCTTTGGCGCTACGGCGCGGACCGTCCCGGTGACGGAGGACGGCGCGAGCTCGGTGACTCTTGCGGCGCGTGATCTCTCCGCCGCCCCGACCGGAGTGGGTGACGTGATTGCCGGCACCGTCGTGGACCTCGACGACCTGACCTTGGCGGACCTGACCACGGCGATTCAGAATGTCGCCACGTTCCGCGCCGAGAATGGCGCTGAGCAGAGTCGGCTTGGCTTTGCGGGCGAGTTGCTCGCGATCAACAAGGCGAATCTCGAGGCGGCCTCCAGCCGCATCGTCGACGTCGACGTCGCAGCGGAGTCCACTCAGCTCGCGCGTTGGAATACGCTGGTCCAGGCGGGAACCGCGATGCTCGCCCAAGCCAATCAGAGCAGCCAGGCCGTCCTCCGACTCCTGCAGCAGTAAGTGTAGTCTCGCTCTGGAGCGTCGCGCTGGCGACTCCTCCGACTCTTTCGCCTGAGGTTTCCACCTAGGCTTCCCTTTGGGGTAATTGCCCTAATCGGCGCGGTCCGCGCCGTACTTCCCGGACCCGTGGCGACGGCGGACGTCGCACTTATCAAGGAAAGATACCACCATGTCAGTTGTCATCAATACCAACTACGCCGCGACGGTTGCCTCGAACAATCTCGCTGCTTCGAACAGCATGCTGCAGCGGAGCCTCAACCGGCTCTCGAGCGGCTCCAAGATCATCACCCCGGCGGACGACGCTGGCGGCCTCGCGGTTTCCATGAAACTGAGCGCGGCGGCCAAGCGCTCGGGCGCCGTGGCGTCCGGGATCGGCAACGCGGTGTCCCTGCTCCAGACTGAGGACGGCGCGCTGAAGATCGCGGGCAAGGTCCTGGATCGCATCAGCGAACTGAAGACCCTCTACTCGGATCCGACGAAGAACGCGACTGACCTCGCGAACTACGACGCCGAGTTCACGGGCCTGCAGGCTCAGCTGACGGCGCTGGCGACCGAGAAGTTCAACGGCATCGATCTGTTCGGCGGCTCGGCGCTGTCGGTCTCGGTGTCGGAAGACGGAGCGACGACGGTGTCGGTCAGCGGACGCGATCTCGATGACGCCACTGCAGGTGTCGGTGCGATCACGGCCGGCGCGGTCACCGACCTCGGCGACATCGATCTGTCGGACATCACGGATGCCATCCAGAACGTCGCCACGTTCCGCGCTGACAACGGCGCGGAGCAGAGCCGCCTCGGCTTCGCTTCCGAGCTGATCACCATCAACAAGGCGAACCTCGAAGCCGCTTCGAGCCGCATCGTGGATGTGGACGTCGCGGAAGAGTCCACGCAGCTCGCGCGCTGGAACACGCTGGTCCAGGCCGGCACGGCGATGCTCGCGCAGGCGAATGGCTCGGCTCAGACGGCACTGCGACTCCTCCAGTAAGCCGCCCAGAAACGAACCCGAAACCCGTCCTTGCGACGGTTGCAACCAGCCGCCCCGGTCGAGTCCCGACCGGGGCGGCTCTATTTTAAGTCCCGCGTTGGAATGCACCTGCGGGTTGCCTCCCGGCGCGTGGCCGCTATGGTTAGGGCGCCTATGAAATTCCATCCGACCCTCCTCGTCGCGACCGCAGCGTTCAGCCTGACGCTCGGCTGCTCGAAGCAAGAAAGCGCCCCTGCCGCTGCGGCTGCCAAGCCGGCGGCCGCGGCTCCGACCGCCGCTGCCGCGCCTGCGGCCGCGACCGCTCCGGCGGCTACCCCCGCCGCCGCTGCGGCGCGCGTGATCACGATCGAGGCGAACGACGCAATGAAGTTCAACGTCACGCGCATCGAGGCCAAGCCAGGCGAGGCGCTGAAGATCGTCTTGAAGAACGTGGGCACGCTCCCCAAGGAGGCCATGGGCCACAATTGGGTGCTGTTGGCGAAGGGCACCGATGTCATGGCCTTCAGCACGGCCGCGATGCAGGCCCGGGCCACCGAGTACATTCCGGCGGCTCTGGCCAAGCAGGTCGTGGCTCATTCCAAGCTGCTGGGACCGAAGCAGACGGACGAAATCTCCTTCACCGTGCCGTCCGAGCCGGGTGACTATCCCTACGTCTGCAGCTTCCCGGCCCACGCCATGGCGGGCATGCGCGGCGTTCTGGTCGTCAAGTAAACGCCTCTCTGGTCACTGGCGGTGGTGCTCCGCCGCCGGGTCCACAGAGCAAAAAGGCCGGATCCCTGGGGATCCGGCCTTTTTTGCGACTGCGCGGCGTCAGCCGACGCGCGCGGCGGGCCACCATACGTAAAGAAACAGGTACACCAGCACGCCGGTCACGCTCACGTAGTACCAGATGGGAAACGTCCAGCGTGCCCATGCACGGTGGCGTTCGAAGTCTCCCTTGATCGCGAGCAGGAACGTGCGCGGCACAAGGTAGGCGATGGAGATCGCGAGGATGATGTGCGAGATCAGCATCGCGTAGTACACGGTGCGAATGGCGCCTTCGCCGCCGAAGGGCGTGTGGACTCCGCGGACGAGGATCTTGTGGGCGACGTACCCGACGAGGAAGAGGGCCGAGACGGCTCCGGCTCCGAGCATGCAGCGGCGGTGGGCGTCGCGGTTACCCCGGTGGATGAACACGAAACCTGCCGTCATCAGTGCAGTGGCGAGGGCATTCAACGACGCATTCAGCGCCGGGATGTCATGGAGGGTCATGGGGAGAGGGAAGGAGCAACGAACAGGAATCGATCGATGACCAGTGCCCCCAGTTGCAGGGGCAGCCAGATGATCGAGGCGTAGAAGAGCCGTTTGGCTGCGGCGTCCCGCGACTTCGAGCGGGCGAAGGCGAGGGCGCAGGTGAGGAACCAAAGTCCCAGCAGCGCGGTGAAGAAGAGATAACTGAGCGACGCGAAGCCCCGCAGGCCTGGCCACAGGGCGCAGCCCACGACCAAGACGGTGTTGATCAGGGACCAAGCCGCGACGCGACCGCCTGACGCGTCGCGCACGGCGAGCATCGGGAACTTAACCTCCGCGTAGTCGTGGCGATGCGTCCACGCGATGGCCATGAAGTGCGGGATCTGCCAGAACAGGAGAATTGCGAAGAGCACCCAGCCCAATTCGGTGACGGAATTGGCGGCGGCCGCCCAGCCGATGAGGGGAGGGAAGGCCCCCGCGACGGCGCCGATTTCGGTACTCAGCGGCGAAAAGCGCTTCGCCGGGGTGTAGATGGCGAGGTACGACACGATGGTGGCCAGCGCGCAGAATGCCGAGAGGCCGCTGACCTGGCGGAAGAGCACCCCGAGCCCGATGGCGCAGAGGCCCCAGCCCATCACGAAAGCGGAGCCGCTGGCGACGCGGCCCGCCGGCAGTGGGCGGTCCTCGGTGCGCCGCATCAGCGCATCGGTGTCGGTCTCCATCCATTGATTGAGCGCGGCGACGCCAGCGGCGCAGAGCGACGTGCCGAGAAGCGCGAAACCAAAGCGGGAGCCGTCCCATGGACTCCTCGCTACGAGGTAGCCCACGATGGCCGTGAGTACGGAGAGCAGGCTGAGGCGCGGCTTGGTCAGCTCCAGATAGTCGGAGAAGCGCGCCGCCGGTCGGGGTTGGGCGGACTCCTCGGGATCCGTGGAGACGGAGTTCATGAACGGGTGGACGCGAGCGGGGCGCCGGAAGCCCGGACGTCGATGGCGTCACGGTACGACCACCATGCGAGTCCAAAGCACGAGGCCAGCATCAGCGCGCCCACGAGGACGTGCGCGGTCGTCGCGTAGGCATGACGGTAGGTCAGCACCGAGGCGGCGCCGAGGACGATTTGGACGACCAAGAGGACGCAGAGCCCGAGGGAAACCTGCCGTGCGGCGCGCCCTGCAGCGGGGTCGCGGTGGATGCGGATGGCGAGCCAGATGATCGCGACGGAAAGGACGACCGCCATCGCGCGGTGCGCGAAGTGGATTCCGACCCGGAAGTTCCAGTCCGCCGGAAGGACATCGCCTGCGGGTGTGCTCCACGGGAACGTCGGAATCGCCAAACCGGCGAAACTGTGTCGCATCACGGCGGCGATCGCGAGCTGAAGGATCAGCAGTGCGACGCATCCCACGGCCAGACCACGCCACGGGATGCGAGTGCCGGTGGTCTCGGTGACGCGGCGCTCAATCCAAGGGCGGGTGACGGGAAGTACGAGAGCGAGCAGCGTGCAGATGTAGATCTGGGCGAGACAGGCGTGCGCCATCGCGAAGATGCGGCCGACGCTGGTGTTCACGGTCTCGATATGCAGATGATCCAGCAGCACGCGCAGACCACCGACGAGCGCCTGCGCGAAGACCAGAGCCACCGCGAACACGGCGAGCCGGCGCAGCCACGGACGCGACTCGCGTCGATGCATGAACACCGCGATCGCGACGGTGAGCAGGCTCATCACGCCCGCGCTCAAGCGGTGCGAATGCTCCGCGAACATCGCCAGATCCGTCAGCCAGCCCGCGGGATTGATCGAGCCATTTGAAAGCGGCCAGTCGGGAAACACCATCCCCGCACCAATGCTGGTGGTGAACGCCCCCAGCATCACGAGGACGAAGACCCAGGCCCCCGCGATGGCGGTGAACCAAGCGAGAGCAGGCTGATAGGCCGGACCGGAGGAGGGCGCAGACGTCGGCATGGGAGTGGAGGACTCGGTCAAGGAAGCGAGGAGGCTAGGCTCGGCAAATGCGTTGACAAATTATTCCGACGCCGACCGACGTCGTCCGTGACGAGCCGCCGCCCGTTTGCGTCTCGTCCAGACGGCGCGATTGCTGGTTCTCCCGTTTGACGCCGCGATGTTCCGGTGCACACCGTACGGCCTTCATGAGTGCTTCGCTCTCCCGTCCGCAGTGGATCCAGATGGCCGCGATCACTGCGGTGTCTGTGGGCCTTTACGTGGGTTTCCGGCTTCTGCCGATCGGAACTAACCTGAACCACATGGACTTCCGGGTGGCGGAGGGTAACGCGATTGAGTTCTGCGACCCGGCGAATCCGCAATTCATCCCGGTAATCGCGGTGCGTTCGCCGGTTTCCATGACGCTTACCTCCGACGCGCCCGCCCGGGCGGGACAGCCGGTGCGGGTGACGGTGAGGCTGGCGACCTCGACGGGCAAACCGCTCGCGCCGGCGGATCTGCGCGTCGAGCACACGCGGCGGCTTCACCTGCTCCTGGTGGATCCCTCGCTTGACGACTACCAGCACCTGCATCCCGAGCCCGGGGCTCGGCCGGGCGATTGGGTGTTCGAATTCACCCCGCGTTTCGGCGGTGACTACCGGGTGTTTGCCGACTTCGTACCCATTGCGACGAGTCGTGGGCTCTACGCCGGAACGGACTTCCGCGTTGAGGGCCCGCTTCATCCGGCGGAGTTCAACCGCCCGACGCAGGAGACAGTGGAACAATCGGGCGTGCGCTTCCACCTGCGGGTCGCCGAAGGCGCAGTGCGCGCGGGCGTGACGGCGGACCTTATTTTCTCGGTCGAGCGGGTTGACGGAGCGGACGTGGCGCTTCAGCCCGTCATGGACGCCTATGCGCACCTCGTGGCGTTTGACTCCGCTCGCGGCGGATTCGCGCACCTGCACCCGATGGACGCGGGATTGGCGCAGGCTCCGGATCGCCGTCAGCCCACGCTGCGTTTCAAGGTGACCATTCCGGAACCGGGGCCCTACGTCGTCTGGGCGCAGGTGGGCCTGGAAGGGCGCGATGTGTTTGTGCCGTTCTGGCTGAACGTCGGGCGCTGAACCCGCTGGGCGGCCCTAGAACTTCAGGTGCTTGACCGTCAGTCCGCGGTTAATGAGCTGCTTGAGAGAATCGATTCCGATCTTCAGGTGGTCGGTCACGTAGCGCTCGTCGACTTCGGCATCGCTCTCGGACGTCTTGACGCCCTCGGGAGTCATGGGCTGGTCGCTGACGAGAAGCAGGGCGCCCGTCGGGGTCTCGTTGAAGAAGCCGGTCATGAAGACGGTCGCCGTCTCCATGTCGACCGCCATGGCGCGGATTTTCCGCAGGTACTTCTTGAACTTGTCGTCGTGCTCCCAGACGCGGCGGTTGGTCGTGTAGACGGTGCCGGTCCAGTAGTCGCGAGCGTGGTCGCGGATCGTGGTTGAGATGGCCTTCTGCAGGGCGAACGCCGGCAGCGCGGGGACTTCGGGTGGGAAGTAGTCGTTGCTGGTGCCGTCGCCGCGAATGGCGGCGATGGGGAGGATGAGGTCGCCGATTTCCGCGCGGTGTTTGATGCCGCCGCATTTTCCGAGGAAAAGGACGGCCTTGGGATCGATGGCGCTGAGCAGATCCATCACCGTGGCGGCGGTTGCGCTGCCCATGCCGAAGTTGATGATGGAGATGCGGCCGGCGGTGGCGCTGGGCATCGGCTTGTCGCGACCGCGGACGGGGACTCGGTGCCACTGCGCGAACAATTTCACGTAGCGGTGGAAGTTCGTCAGGAGGATATAGTCACCAAAGCCATCCAGAGGCACCCCGGTGTAGCGCGGAAGCCAGTTACGGACGATTTCCTGTCGCGTTTTCATGGGGAGGGGAGGAACCGGTGAGAGTCTGACGATCGCGGCTCGGGTCAGGCGTCGGCGAGCGAGTTGGCGGTGTTGAGATGTTCCGCGCCGGTGAAGCGTTCCGACTGTTCGTCGGCGTGGTAGCTGGAGCGCACCATGGCGCCGCTCTCGACCACGCCGATGCCCAGAGAGAGTCCGAAGGACTTCCAGTGGGAGAATTCGTCAGGGTGAACCCACCGGTGGACCTTCCAGTGCTGAGGGGTGGGTTGCAGGTACTGGCCGATGGTGAGGATGTCCGTGCGATCGGCGGCGATGTCTCGCAGCGTGGCTTCGACCTCAGCAGCCTCCTCGCCGAGCCCGAGCATGATTCCCGTCTTGGTGGTAAAGCCGCGGTCCTTGGCGTGGCGGAGGACGAGGCGGGACCGGTCGTAGCGAGCCTGCACGCGCACCGGGCGCTGGAGCCGCTCGACGGTTTCCAGGTTGTGGTTGAAGATGTCGGGGCGTGCGTCGAGGACGATGTCAACGTGCTCGAGCCGGCCCTTGAAGTCGGGCACCAGTACCTCGATCGCCGTCTGCGGATTGCGGTGACGCACCGCGCGGATCGTGGCGGCCCACACCGATGCGCCGCCGTCGGTGAGTTCATCGCGGGCGACGCTCGTGAGCACGCAGTGCCTCAGGCCCATGGTGGCGACGGCTTCGGCGACTCGGGCGGGTTCGCCCAGGTCCAACTCCGTCGGGCGCCCCGTCTGAACCGCGCAGAAGTTGCACGAGCGGGTGCAGATGTTGCCGAGGATCATCAGGGTGGCGGTACCCCGGGACCAGCACTCCCCTAGGTTCGGGCACTGCGCGCTCTGGCAGACGGTGTGAAGTCGGTGCTCGTCGACCAGCTTGCGGACGGCGGTGTAGCCGGGGCCGCTGGGCAGCTTGGCGCGGAGCCAGGACGGTTTGCGTGAAATGTCCATCGCGTAGCCGAGAACGTGGGCCGAGAGGCGCCTTTCCGCCACGAAAAACACGTCCCAAGTCCCAGATCCCTGGGTTCCAGCAGCGTCAGTGTAGTTGCAAACGCTTCCCCAGCATAATTTTACTTATCCATCGACTCACCGGCCAAGAAGGTGGGCCACGCGGATTGGAACGCGTGGATGAGCGCAGCTTGGGCGGCGGCGAGGGAGGGGGGCTGAGGCAGTTCGCGGGCGAGCGAGGTCACGGATCCCTCTGCCGCGGGAATACCGCAGGGGATGATCCCGCCAAAGGCGTCGAGGTTGGGGTCAACATTGAGGGAGACGCCGTGGTACGCTACCCAGCGCCGGACCGCGATGCCGATGGCGGCGACCTTGCGCGAACCGATCCAGAGGCCAGTTTTGCCCGGGCGCCGATCGGCCGGCAATCCGAAGGCGGCGGTCGTCGCGATCAGAACATCCTCCAGAAAGCGGAGATAGGCATGGAGATCCCGCCGAGGCTCCAGTGAAACGATGGGGTAAGCGATCAACTGCCCGGGGCCGTGGTAGGTGATGTCGCCGCCGCGGCTGGTTTCCACGAGGTCAATCCGTCGGCGGGCGAGCTCCGCGGCTTCGAGGAGCAGGTTCTGCGCGGCTCCGGCTCTCAAGCCGACCGTGTAGACGGGCTCGTGCTCGGTCAGCACGAGGGTATCCGGCGCCTGTCCCGCGATCCGCGCCGCGAGGAGTGTCTCCTGCGCGGCGAGGGCGGCTCGGTAGCGCGTCCGCCCCCAGTCGACCACGGCGACGGGGGCGGAGGGCGGGGAGGCCATGGTGCGCGGGCGGGGAGCGACGATGGCCGTCGACCGCGTTAGCGACCGAGGTAGAGGTCGCGTCCGCGGACGAGGGCCTCGATCTTCCGATCGGCGATGGAGCGCTTGAGCATCCAGAAGCCGCAGTCTGGGTGGACCCAGCGAACGCGGCCGGGACCGACCTTGCGCTCGACGGCCTCGATGCGGGCGGCGACCTCGTCGGGCGTTTCGATGTGGTTGACCTTGATGTCGATCACGCCGATGCCGAGGGCGATCTTCTTGTCGATACCCTTGAGTGCATCGAGGTCCTCCTTCGGGCGATGGGCGAGTTCGAGGACGAGGTGGTCGGTGTGGAGAGCGTTCAGGAACGCGAGCAGCTTCTTCCAGTTGCCCTTTTGGATGGTCTGTCCGCCGTAGTTACCGAAGCAGAAGTGCACGGCTCGCTCGGTGCCGCGGTCAATGGCGTCGAGCACGAGATTCATGGCCTTGGCGGCGAGCGGGGCATCGCCCGGGTTGCCGGGGATGTTGGCTTCGTCGACCTGGATGCAGCTCGCGGGCAGCCCAGGCATCTGGGCGGCGAGCACTTCGCCGAGGGCCAGCGTGAGCTTCTCGAAGTCGCGGTAGTGGTGATCGAGGAGCGTGCGGGCGAGCATGTACGGGCTCGTCACGGTGAACTTGAACGGTCCCTGCGCCACGGCGGCCGCGCGCTGGCAGTCGGCGAGGAGATTGAGTGAACCCTCGCCGAGCGGTCCGACGACGACACCGGCCGGCTTGCGGCGGAAGCCCATCGGGTGGTGGCGGGAGAATTCATCCGTGACCGACCGGCCGACGGCACCGGAGACGCCGGCCATCGGACGGATGAAGTATTCGATCATCCCGTTCGTGTCCGGGTGGTTGACGTCGAACCGGTAGAGCTCGCCGTCGGTCGGGAGATCGATCCCCGCCTGCCGCTGGATGTCGAAGACGACGCGCGTGGCGTCGATGACCGCTTGCTCGCTGGGGAGGGCAGCGAGCCAATCCGGGATCGAGTACGATCCGACCGTGGTCGTGAGGATGCGTGGTTGGGAACGTTTGGTAGCCATGGAGAAAGGAAGCAGTCGTCGCACATCGGGATAGCGCTGCGTGGAGGGAAAGGAGGCTTGTCGCCCGGCCGGGGGAGGGCGAGCCGGAAAACCAGTGGCCGGGATCCTTGCGCTTGCTCTCATCCGAGGGTTGCACCGGCCAAGGCACCGGACAAGATGAGGGCGTGATCGCATCGATCGCCTTTCATAACTTCAAGGCGCTGCGCAGCGCGTCGGTGCGGCTCGAGCGATTCAACCTGCTGATCGGTCCGAACGGGTCCGGGAAGTCGAGCCTCATTGAAGGCATCATGCGGATGGGCGCGCTGGCGCGACTGCCGGCGAGCGACCTTCCGGGTGATGGCCAAGACGGCGGTGACCGGGCGGAAGTGCGCTTTCAGTTCATGCCTCCGTTTGCGGCGTGGGAGGTGGTGATGCGGTGCGCGACGCGCGACGCCTGTGATGCGCTGCAGTGGTCGCGTCGGCCCGACTCCGGCGACGGGCCGGTCGACTGGGAGGAGCTTCGGTCTCGGCTCCAGCGCGTGCGCCGGTATGAGTTTGAGCATGCCGCGATGGTGCGCGGAACCGCGGTCGCGGATGACGCCGAACTCGCACCCGATGGCGGAAATCTCGCGGCGGTGATGCACCATCGTCGTACCCAGCATCAACCCGCGTATGACCGGTGGCGGCGCGACGTACTGCGGGCGCTCCCGGAGTACGACCAAGTCTCGGCGGAGGTGACATCGGATGGCCGAGCCTTCATTCGTCTGCGCCTGGTGGAGGAAGGTGAACTCATCACGCATGAGGAATTGTCGCATGGCAGCCTCTGCGCGCTGGCGATCTTCTGTCTTTCCACGGATCCCGAACCGCCTTCGGTCCTCTGCATCGAGGATCTCGACCGGGGGCTGCATCCCCGTTTGTTGCGTGAGGCGCGGGATGCGCTGTACCGCCTGAGTCACCCGGGCAACGGCGAGCCGCAGGCCATGCGCTCGCAAATCGTGGCGACCACGCATTCGCCTTACTTGCTCGATCTCTTTCGCGAGCATCCCGAGGAGGTGGTGGTCGCGGAGAAGCACGGTCGAGCCTCGACGTTTCGTCGGCTCTGCGATTGTCCCGATCTCTCAGAGATGATGGCCGGCGTGTCCCTTGGCGACTTGTGGTATTCGGGCGTGATCGGCGGAGTGCCGGAAGAGCCGGAGTCCACCTCCAGTGCGGTCAACGGCAGGTCGGCTCCCTGAGTACGGCATGGCCTCGCATGCTTCCTCGCGGGTGGCGAAACTTGCGATCTTGAGCGAGTCCCCGGCCGATGAGGCGGCCTTCGGCATCCTGATCGAATCGGTGCTGGAGCGACCGTTCGTGCGGGTGCGGGCGAACCTGCGCGCGCGCGGGTGGCCATCGGTGCTGCAGGTGTTGCCCGCGGTGATTCGCCATCTGCACTTCAACACG
>JACCDG011877233.1_pt1 | contig 34876 bp, 32 predicted proteins | sample 7442471 | NCBI WGS metagenome assembly JACCDG01 (sample SAMN15323444, study PRJNA562643) | freshwater metagenome | isolation source: river surface water | place: USA:Blue River Watershed | collected 2017-08-17 | reverse complement strand
TTTTCCCTAGACTCCTGCGCCTTCACTAGGGACAACTTGGGGAATCTATCCTAATAAAAAGTTGCAGTCGTTTTTCTGGTCCTTAGCTTTTTGACAAGTCGATCCCCCTACCCAAGCCCCTCCGGGTTCCTCCAAAAACCAGCTTTTGCCTTACGATTTTGATACTAAACAATTCAAAACCAACCACTTAAAAAGAAGTCTTGTTTAAATATATAAAACATCAAAAGGTTAAAAAGATTTTTATTTAAAAAAAATAGCATAATATATAAAATTGTTTATAAAAATCAAAATGGAGTGAGTTTATGTCAGCATTAAATAATCTGTTCCAATTAGGTCCAGAAATTTTTTTCAACCAACCAGGAAACTTCCAAGAAAATTCTAATCCCTTAAGTAGTGTTGGTCCTATGATGGAAACATCCCAAAAAACGACGGAGTTAGCACAACCATTTTTAGCACAACCATTTTTAGCACAACCATTTTTAGCACAACCATTTTTAGCACAACCATTTTTAGCACAACCATTCTGGGATCCAATAGATTGGGCTCAGGGAGAAGAATTTGACCCAAATTTGTTTCAAGCTGCTTTTTTGGGAACCCAAGATCTCGAAGAAAAAACATCAACCTGGCAGATCGAAAGACCAATTCTTGATGAGGCCTCTGGGGATACTACTGAAACAGATACTGAGACAGCGGAACCACTTGTATCAGACAAACCCAAAGAACCTGACGATACACCAAACGAAACCACGGTTTCAAACCGAAGAAAGCCTAATTTAACATCAGAGCGGCAAGAAGAAATAAGGAAAAAACATGTATTACAGGCTCGACGACAGAGGAAGCTTCAAAAAGCTGAACAGGCACGCAGGCAACAACGCTTCGAGGTAATTACGCGATTGAATGAACAGTTAAAAAGAGAAATCGTGAGGTTGAAACAACAAAGAGATTATTTGTTAAAGCAGGTTCGTTATAGTAATCCAATTTGAGACCGTTGCACAACTTTGGCACTTGTTAAAAATGGCCATTGTGCCATCTTTCGATTCTCGCTCGCCCCCTATGGGGCGTCCCGCATATACCGAAGCTTCTTCAAAATGGTGGGGGATTGTGAGTTCGGCATCCTCGCTTGCGAGGAGGCCAAACTCAAAACGGCCCCACTTTGAAGTGTTTTCGGTATATGCGGGCTTAGCTCAAACCCAAAATCTCATCAAAATGACCTATTTTTCCAAATATCCGTAAGTTTGCAACGGTCTCAAATTCCCTGATTACGCCACCCGAGTGAATCGTCGATTTGGCAAGGTCCTTGCAAATCAAATGGTGTCATTGAGAATTTAATCGACTATGTAAAGGGGCATTATCGACGAGGTAAAATAGGGGCTATCTTTCAATAATTAGGCTGATGATTGAGCGGGTAGAATTTTCAGATTTTAGGCCTTAGTACAGCTTCTTAGAGGTTTTTATCGATGAGGGTGAGGATCTCGAGAATTTCTTCTCGGCTGAGTGATTTGATTTGGTCTTGTTGATCGAAGTTTAAGACACCTTCGGTAAGTGCAATTTTTCGTTCGATGAGTCTATGGATATATTCCTCGATGGTGTTCTTGGTGACCATTTTAAAGACTTGGACGCCACGGTGCTGGCCAATGCGGTGGACTCTGTCGGTGGCTTGATTTTCTCTTGCGGGATTCCACCATCTATCGTAATGAATGACAACCGAAGCACTGACAAGGTCAACACCGACTCCTACTGCTTGTAGAGAAGCCACAAAGACTTCACATTGAGGATCTGTTTTAAATTTTTCGAGTTGTTCTTTGCGGTTATGGGTGCTGCCTCGAATGGCTGCAAAGCCGATTCCTTTTTCTTTCAGATAGGTTTCGATGAAGGTGAGCATGCCTAAGTATTGGGAGAAGACAACCAGTTTTTGTCCGCTATCGCGTGTTTCTTGTAGGAGTTGCAAGAAAAGGTCCCACTTGCCGGAGGCGTGTTTTTGGAAGTCGTGGGTGTTTTTGGTGATAAGGCAGGGATGATCGCAGATTTGTTTGAGGTGAGAAATCAAGGAGAAGATGTGGGTGTAGGCTAGAGGATGTTCTTTGTTTTGAAGGTCTTTTAAGAGATTTTCTTTGTGCTCAAGGAAATATTTTTTATAAAGAATCGTTTGTTCGGGAGAAAGATCACAGTAGGCGATCTCTTCTACTTTTTCAGGCAGTTCTAAAAGAACTTCTTTTTTTCTTCTGCGCAAAATAAACGGATGGATCAGGCGGGAAAGCAGCGGATAACTGGTTTTCTTCGGGTCATTAGGATCTTTACTGACAAAGAGATCTCGGAAGAGGGATTCGCTGGGCATGTATCCTGGGAGGATGAGATCAAAGAGTGTTTTAAGTTCTAAGAGATGGTTCTCAATAGGAGTTCCTGTCAGGCCAAGACGCGTTCTGGCTTTAATTTGCTTTAAGGCTTTATGTGTTTGGGAGCTTGCATTTTTTGCGATCTGGATCTCATCGAAGATGGCTATAGCAAAGGGGATTTTCTCTAACGTTTCCTTTTCACTGCGTGCAATTCCATAGGAGGTTAAGAGAATACTTGCTTGAGAGTCGTCTAAAGGGAGTGTGCGTTTTAGCCCGTGGAATGTGTGGACTGGAAGGTGGGGAAGAAAACGCTTGAGTAACTCTTCCCAGTGATAGATCACCGATGTCGGACAGACGACAAGATACTTTTGTTTTTGATCTTTATTATTTGCTGCAGCAATGAGGGCCATCGCTTGGTGGGTTTTCCCAAGGCCCATCTCATCGCAGAGAAGACCTGATAAGCCGTAAACATAGAGAAAGAAGAGCCATTTGACCCCTGTTTCTTGATAGGAGCGTAGATCACTTTTAAGACCTGTTAAATCCAGTGGTAGGGAGGGTTCAAACGCGGTGAGGTTACTCAGGAGTTTGCGTGTCTGATCATCTTCTGTCGCATCAGAAGGGATAATCTCTCCAAAAAGGGAGAGGCGAATCCAGTCGAGTGTTGAGATATTCAGCGAGAGATCTTCTTGCCAATTGTCTTTAGAGAGGTATTTTAAGAAAAAAAATCGGGGTTGTTTTAAGAGGATAAGCCCTGCTTCTGTAAAAAGGTAGCGCTTATTTTCTTGCGCTGCTTTCCAGAGAGTATGTAGAGATACTTTGCCGACTTCTGTTTGATAAAAAAGGGATACTTTCCAGAGCGATGGGTTGCTGCCAGCAACTTCTTCTAAATGCTCTACAATAAAAGCTTCTTTTTTGGGGATCTCGAGCGCGGGGTCAATAGAAACAAAATAAGGGCGGAGGTTTTCAAGTTCATAGTGAATGAAGAAAGACTCATCGGAAGAAGAGATTAATCTTTTTTGTTCGTACCCTGTAGGGAGTTTTTTATCGTGGGGGATCTCACAAAATCCTTCCCCTTCTACAAAGGTAAAGTCTCCAAAAAAGTGAACGTTTTTATGAGAGGCTCTTGGCGCTAGCGTAAAAGAAGGTTCGAGAAGAATTTGTTTTTCCTCGGTGAGAAGGACTTTTAAGCCTCCAGTATCTATTGGGGTATGAGGGGTAAAAAAGCCGCTAACAGCTTCGAGTTCTTCACGTCTTTCATGAATGAACGCGGAAATATGTTTTGGGCTAATCGATAGGGGAGTTTCTAAAAGAGGGGTAATTTTATGAGATCTTTTTGCAAAAAAACCTTTGTCCTTAAGATAGATCCATTCTCCTAAATCGATCCAATCATCGCCTGCAAGATCAAAAGAAGAGGTGAAATGGAGCGTGCCTTTTGCATCCACAGAATAGTTTAGAGTGGATTCAATGCTGGAAATATGTGTTTGAAAGCCACTATGTTGATTCAGAAAAATCCGATTGTGATTGATAAAAGAGGCAAGATGTTCTCTAGGCACAATTTTCTGGATCCCGTCAAAAAGCAGATTATGAAGATGGTAAAACCCTTTATTTTCGAGGTAGACCCACGGGCCTAGGTACAAGGATCTTTCTTTCTGGAGATCGCCTGGTTCAAAGACATAGGTCAAGATGTGGAGATTTTTAAAAGAATCAAAGAAGAGATCATATTTGGCTGGAAGAGATTCAGGATGTAAATGGAGGTAGTTCTTTAAGAGAGCCTCGTGTTTTTCAAAAAGTCTTTTCATCTCTTGAGGAGAAAGAAGATCTTTCGTCAGCAGAGGATCGATCGTTTTAGGAAAAAATCCATGAGAAGGAAGATACCAAAAAGAACTTAAAGTTATTTTTTCTATTCCTCCTGGAGAAGGTGGCATTTTTAAGCTTTTCTTCTGAATAAAAAGGTTTTTTTGTTCTGGGTTGTAGGTAATCGATGCAATTTCTTGTGTTTCAAGAGCGTAGACTTTTAAAGGGGAGGGGACTTCTTTTAAGTAGGGGATGAGTTCTTCTAGATTGGTAGCGCTTAAGTTCCAGGCAAGATCAAGTCCTTTAAACTGGATCTGTAGATTGAGAGGGAGCGGAGATCCTTCAAAGATCACTTGATACTGAGGGTCACTTTCGGCCAGTTGAATCCACCATTTGGCAAGGTCAGACCAGAAAGAGAGTGCATAGGCAAGATCAGGGCTTGGCTTTCCTTGTTTCCAAAGAGAGATCTCTTCAGGAGAGAAATTAGAAAATTTAAGGGAGGTTTCCTCAGAGAGTTTGTTTTTAGCATCGAGGATTTCTTTTAAGTGAGTAGCGCTCTGTTTTGTCTTCGGGGTAATGAGAAGCTTTTCTTCTTGCATCACGGAAATAGCCTTCCAACTCTTCCCCTTTTTCTTCAGAGCTTTGAGGGTATCACCGTAACGTTCATAGGCGATTTTTCCGAGTTGATTCCAAAAACTGCTGCGAAATCTGACGTGTAAAGGCTGATGCTGGGCGTTTAAGATTTTAAGATATCCTGCGGCCAGGTGAGGACATGACCCCTTTTCCTCTGAAGAGTCACATCCACAAAAACCATTAATGAGGTGCCCCTCATCATCCAGATGAAGAAAAGGAAAGAATTGCTTCTTCCCTTCGAGGACCTCGACTTGGTAGTTTCCTTCAGAAAAGGTGGCAAGTCCCACCTTTTTCTGAAGGATCCACCTTCGCGCACTGTCTAAATCGGCAGGGGTTAATTCCATACGGTATATGTATACCCAAATGACTTACTAATTTTGTTTTTGGCTTCCCCAGTATCCTTCCTTTGAGGCCGTCGATGAATTGATGGCCTTGTGATTGTTTCCATCAGCCATGTGTAGAACACATGGCCTGTTTCAGCAATCAAAAAATCAAGGTACTGGCTTTGCCAAATTCCCAAATTAGTAAGTCATTTGGGTATAGCCCTCAGCATGCCCTAAAAGGGAATTTATCCAAAGCTTCTCAATTTTTCTATCAAATAAATTATTTAGAACTATTCATAAGCGGCTTGTTTTCAGATAAATGAGAAATAAAAATGATATTAAGTGGTGTATTTAGTAAAATAATATTACTATTGTTTTTTATGACGACAAAAACAGTCACTTTAAAGTCTTTTGGGGAGGGGCCTCTTTATTGGGGGGATAGACCTCCTGAGTTGCTCAGCCGTATTCAGGATGCCTTTCAAACATTAGAGACCAGTACACATGTCTGTTGGAAGTATAATGGCACAAGAGCTCAAGCTTATAAATTATGTGATATCGATGAATATGCTTTAATGAAAAAGATTATTCAGCAATCTTCTCAAAATCAACGTGATTTTTATGCTTTAGATATTGGAGCTGGGAACTTTGGATGGAGCTTTGGGCTTGCTGAATTTTTAGACAGGCAAACGGATCTTCCAGAAGGGATTAAAGTTCATATTATCGGTATCCGGGGGGAGAAGAATCTAGGGGATAAGGTGATCGAAACAGCGCGCTGCAAGATTTACAATCAAGGTGCCTGTAAAATTGAGGAGATTGCAGAGCAGCTGAAAAGTTTTGAAAATAGAATCGATCTTGCAGTGTCTTCCTGGACGTTTAGACATTTGGTGGACCCTGTTGGAACCTTTTTGCAAACCTATCAATTACTGCGTCCAGAGACTGGTCTTCTGTTGATGGATGGGTTCTTCTTTAGTTATAGCGGTGAAGAATGGCAAAAAACAGATCATGATCAGCAGATCACAGAGCTGTTTTTAGAGACTCAAGCGCCTTTTCTGATGAGGCAACAGCATGATGATGGCGCTTTCAATCACTTTATCGTGCGAAGACCAGATAACCTTCGGTGCAGGTTACCGATGCGTTACGGGGGACTGCAAGAGATCAGGATCAAGAGTGCTGCTTCTCGGTGCGTGACAGAATTTCAGAGATGTTCTCCTCCAAAAGATCAACCCGTCATTCATTGGGATGCATGCACTTTGTTTGGAGACAAAAGCCTTTATGAATGGCTCCAAGTCAACGCCCTTCTAGAATATGGCAACTGGCAAATTCTCCAAGAAAGATAAAGTTCCTTCAAAGACGAGGTGGGCAGGGCCTACAACCGTGATGAGGTTCTCTAAAGAGGAAACGCTTAAGATGTGACCTCCCTGTGTTTGTAGGCAAAGCGCGCCTTGTAGATTGAATTTTTGGGCTGCCACAAAACCCACAGCTGCAATGCCTGTTCCGCAGGCTTTGGTTTCTCCTTCCACCCCTCTTTCATAGGTTCTTAAACGTAGCGTCTTGTTTTCTGGAACGGTGGCGAAATTGACGTTGATGCCGTGGGGAGCAAAAAGAGGATGAGATCGGATCTTTTGGCCAAGAGTTTGCACATCTAAAGTCTCAAGATCTGTTGTAAAAATTACCCCATGAGGAACTCCCGTGTCGACAACCGTGATGGCAAGGTCAGGGCTTAGGAAAAAGGTTTCTTTGATCAGACGAGCAGGAGAAAGTGTTGTCGCAATGAGAGAATCTCTAAACTCTACATGGATGGGACCTGCTTGACTTTCGACTGTGAGAGTGCTTTTGGATGTCCATTGTTTGTGGCGTGCAAAGTGGACAAGGCATCGGATCCCATTGCCGCACATGCTAGGCTCACTGCCATCGGCATTGAAGATCTGCATTTTAAGATCGCACGTTGTGGAGGGCTGCAGGAGGATCAGTCCATCGGCGCCAATTCCCGTATGGCGATTGCAAAGGGCTGGGATGAGAGTTTGATAAGAAGCAACAAAAGAGCAGGTGGGGTCTTCAATCAGGATGAAGTCGTTACCTGCTCCATGATATTTAGCAAAAGAAATCACAGGTCTTTGTAGGAGCCGATGACTTTGTCTAAGAGTCCAAATTTTAAGGCTTCTTCTGAACTCATCCAGGTATCGCGGTCGATTGCTTTATCGATGACTTCAGCCTCTTTGCCTGTTGCTTTGACGTAAATGTCAACGAGCGCTTTGCGTGTCTTAATGATCTCTTTCGCGTGGATTTCTAAGTCGGTGGCTTGTCCTCGAATCACGGCATTGATCGCGGGTTGGTGGATCATGATGCGTGCATGCGGTGTTGCAAACCGTCTTCCTTTCGCAGCACACAGACTTAAGATTGAGCCCATAGAGGCTGCAAGTCCTGTCACCAGTGTCGTAATGGGAGAAGTGATCATCTGGATCTGATCCCAGATCGCAAGCCCAGAGTCGACAGAGCCGCCGGGAGAATTGATGATGAAAAGGATCGGTTTTCCTGGCTGAGAGAGTTCTAGATACCATAGTTTGCGGATGATCTCTTTTGCGCTGCTACTATCCACGGCATCACAGAGAAAGATTCTGCGAGATTTTAAGAGCACTTCATCGATTTTATCTTCAATGCGTTGGGACACTTTTTTTTCTCCATTCTCTTTCTGTTCTTCATTGCGGTACATGAGTCATTCTCCTTTATTAACCTTAAGCTTTGTTATGCAAGAGCAAAAGATGCTGACGGACTGAGCACTAATTCTGGGTACAGAGGAAACTGCTCGAGTAAGGTCGTGACGTGTTTGCGCGTATGCTCTAATGTCGCGGGATCAATGTGCGCCTTTGCTCTGCTTTTTTCGTCGGGTTTTGTGTGTTTGAGCAGGTTCACGATCAGGGAGGCTACCAGTTTCATCTCTTTTTCTTTCATGCCGAGCGTTGTGAGAGCCGGTGTTCCCATTCGGATGCCAGAGGTATACCAAGGGCCATTGGGATCAAACGGAATACTGTTGCGATTCACGGTAAATAGCGCTTCTCTTAACGCAAGCTCTGCTTGTCTTCCTGTCAGATTAAAAGAAGAGGCAACATCACAAACGAGAAGATGGTTATCGGTTCCCCCTGTGGACACTTTCACTCCGAGCGACATCAGCTCAGCGCTTAAGGCTTTGGCGTTGCGGACGATTTGGTGGGCGTATGTTTTAAATTCTGGGGTATTCACTTCCTTGAATGCGACGGCTTTGGCAGCCAGCACGTGAGGAAGGGGGCCTCCCAAAACAATCGGGCATCCTTTGTTGATCACCTCTTTGAACTCTTCGGTGCAAAGGACAAGGCCGCCTCGTGGACCTCTCAGTGTTTTATGCGTGGTCGAAGTCACGATATGGGCATAAGGGATTGGGTTATATTCCCCTTCGAAAACCTTACCAGCTACAAGTCCTGCAAAGTGAGCCATGTCAACGAGGAAAGTAGCGCCGACAGAGTCTGCAATCTGTCGCATCTTTGCAAAGTTAATCAGACGCGGATAGGCTGAATATCCTGCCACTAAAATGAGCGGCTTTTCTTTTTTGGCCATCGCTTCGACAGCTGCGTAATCAATCAACCCCGTTTTGGGATCGACATCGTAGGAGACAGCTTGCATCATTTTAGCGGAGATGTTGTGGCGATAGCCGTGGGTGAGATGCCCTCCGGAATTCAGTGATAGCCCCATGATTTTTTGAGAGACGAGGAGTTCTCTCACGCGCTCATATTCTTGAGGTGTCAGTTCATCCACTGTTTTCTTGCCCAGTCTTTCCACTTCTTTATTTTGAATGCGTGCTACGAGAATGCCCCAGAACGCCACGAGATTGGCATCCGCTCCTGAGTGGGGTTGTGCATAGGCATGATCACATCCAAAAATTGCTTTCAGCTCTCTGACACAGGCATCTTCAATCGCATCAACGTTATCGCATCCCGCATAAAACCTGTGAAAGGGGTACCCTTCCGCATACTTGTCGGTCAGCAAGTTTCCCATCGCGAGCTGGACTGCCAAGGAGGAGAAATTTTCAGAGGCGATGAGTTTTAAATGGGAACGCTGATCTTTGAGCTCTTGGAGGATTTTGTCTGCAATCAGCGGATGAGATTCTTGGATATGATCAAGGCCTGCAAAGAAAGCAACCGCTGCCTTCTTGGAGGTTCCATGCTTTTGGATGTAGGCTTCGAGGTAGGACATGCTAAACCGGGGAGTATAAGGTGATTCTTCTCAAGTTCTAACAGATCGGGGAATTTTAGGAATCTCTAAAAAATGCATTGGGAAGTGCCCTTTTTCTTGAGAATGTTAAATTTTTTTTTAATTTCACATTAAATCATTTCTTTTTAAAATATCGGGATCATCAGGATTTGCGATGCTAATTAACTTCTGTTTCATATTCACGTGTCTTTTTGCGGATTGTTCGCACACAGTCTTGTATCATGGATCCCATCTTTCTTTTGACCAGGTCAAGCCTTCCTACTCTCAAAGGATTGATGGGGAAGTTGTCAGGTGGCAAGGAACTGCGATTTTTGCAACCCATGATGAGAGAGTAGCTCTCTTTTATACCCACAACGTCATCGATGGCTATTCTGCAGGCATTGATCTGATTAATCCGATTCGAAAAGAAGATCCCATTGAATTTACGCTCATCGGAGGTTCTTCTCTAGAAGAGGCTTTAGAAAAGCTCTACGGTCCCTTAGAAGGGGCCGGCAGTGAAGGATTTATCTATACGATGGATGGGGCTTATTTTGTCAAAGAGGACGGCCTTGGCAGCCTAGAAGCTGTCGCTTATGATCCTAAAGCAACGCTTTCTAAAAAGACGATCTCTCGTAGAAAAGAAATTCAGCACTTTGTCGACCAAGGGCTTGTGCATCTGAGATGGACGGCATCACTGTCTTAAGTCGTCACAGATGTCGGCGACGGCTTGGATCAAATACCGAGTCAAAGAACGCGCATAGCCAAGAGGAATGGGGGTTCCCTGTCTTGTGAACACCTGTGGAAAGGAAATCCTGATGTTAAGATCAATCTGATCATCCAGTGTGCAGCCCGCTTCAAATAAGCATTTGAGGAGTGAGCAGTTTTCGAAGGTTTTGTCTTCCTCTGTTAATCCCACACTATAAGCGAAAAAATGCTCGATGAAATGAGCTTCCTCATCTATGGGAGTTTGTGTAAGAGGACAAATATCTGCGATGTTGGCTAAGTAGTCTTTCAAGGCAACTGCAGTGTCATTTGGAAAAATTTCTCCTTCGGGAGAGACGAGCATGCGCCAGGATCGTTGCTTTCCATTCGGGGTGATCATGTGAGGACTTAAGGTGACTCCTCGCTGGAAAAGATCGAGCAGCATCCCTTTCGTTTCTTCAGTGATTTCTGGATTCAGACGGTAGGTGGTTTCTAAGAAAGTTTCCAGAAGACCCAGGGGGTCTGGGGATACACCAAACACACTCATAAAACTCTCCTCAATCAAGGTCATTAAAAAAAGAAGCGATCTTAGCTTAAAAAACTGTCGGGAGGAAGAACGGTAACCCGATCCACTAAAGAACTAACGGGATATTTTCCGGCTCCCATAGCGGCAAATTGCTGTCCAAGCGCTTCGATAGCAGGCAACGCGACAGATTGGATTCTCTCGTCTTGGCTTTCTCTTTGTACAGCCTGGGCGACGATTTTGAGATACGCCTCCAGCGTGGGTGCTGTCCCAATAGGGACAGGACAGCCTCTCTTCGTAACGAGCTGTGGCCAGTTCATCTCCCCATCCGTCTTTTCTCCTATCGTGCATCCTAGATCGAATAATGCGTAGAGATGCGTGATGGCCACTTGTGTAAATACTGTAGATCTTTCAGAGAGAGTTGTGAATCTTGTCATTAGCTCTTGAACGCTGGGAACTTGATCAAGCGCTTGCTGTAAGTAGTTGTTAAGAGAGAGTTCCTCTTTCTGCAAAACGGTTCCAGTGGAGGTGACTAATGCAGGCCAGACTCTTCCTAAGCCATCTCTACAAGTTGTCTGCTCGCTGACAGAAAATCCTCTGCGAAAGAGCGTAAGAAGGCTTGTCGTGATAGAATCATTATGGGCAAGGTCTCGTGGACAGCTTTTTGAGAGGAATTTTTGGAGAAGATCACTTTCTTGTGGGCGATCTGTTGTGCTGCGACATGCCATAACATTCTTCAGGAAACTGAAAATAAGAAGGAACTTTACTTTCCCTTTAAGTAATTAACAAGGGACAAAAGTTTTTTGAAACTATGAACCTATCCTCAGAGTCCTTTGCGGATAGGTTCATAGGATTCTCTCTTTGTCGGGTGGGCCTTGTGCAGAGAAGAGCCTCCGATGCTGTCTCTTAATTCAAGAAAATCGAGTCTTATTTTATATTTTAATATCACAATCGCGCTTGTGAATAAGAATATTTATAGAATTGTTTTTGCATTGCACCCGCTCATAAAAAATCCATGCCTTAAGAGGAGGCTATTCAGGAGAAGTTTTTTCCTTATCTCTTGAGCAATAATGGGTTTCCGAGTTAAGCTCTGGGGGAAGAACCAGAAAATCGACGAAAAATTTTACTAAGGCTGGTTCACATTCTTACAATTTGGCAGGAGCTTATGTACGAAGCATTGAAGGGCATTCTCGATATTCAAGAACTCGATATGAAGATGATTCGCCTCATGAGGGTTAAGCGTGAAAGACAAAAAGAACTCCATCAGATTGAGGATTTGCGCAAAGAACTGCGCTTGCAACTCACCGATAAAGAGACCGAAATCCAAGAGTTAGGGAAGACCATCTCCTCGATGGAACAGAAGATTCAAGAAGCCAGTGCGAAATTGAAAAAACTCGAAGGGCAGCAAAGCTCAATCAAGAAAGCGGATGAGTTCAATGCACTCACGCAAGAGATGACTGCCGCTGAAAGAGAGAGAATTGCCGTGGAACAGAAGGTTTCTGATCTCGTCGATAAGAGAGTCGCAGAGGAAGAGCTTTTAGAGAAGATTCGCGAAAGTCTTAAAATTTCTGAAGATAGTAGTGTCGCTCTTGAAAGAGAAATTCTGGCAAGCATTGAGATGATCAATGCGGAGGGCTCTGAGCTGAAGAAAGAACGGGATGCTCTTGCTGTGAAGGCTGATGCGGATGTTTTGAAGACGTATGAGCGGTTGCTTCGCAATAAAAGAGATCGCGTGATTGTCCCGATTGAAGGGCGTACATGTAGTGGATGTCATATTGTGTTGACTGCGCAACATGAGAACCTCGTGCGCAAGGGAGATAATCTCGTCTTTTGTGAGCACTGCTCACGGATCCATTACTGGCAAGAAAGTGAGGCGCTGGAAGGCTCTCCTGTTGCCACGAAGAAACGCCGTCGCAGACTCGCGACAGCATAGTCCTTTGGGAAAGTAGGTAGTCGCCGCCAGTCTTTGAGACTGGGGGAGGAAAGTCTGGACTTCGTAGGAGAAGATACCAGTGAAAGACTGGGGGCCGTAAGGCTACGGAAAGTATAACAGAAAATACCCCGCTGAAGAATCAGTCATATGATTCTGAGGACAGGTTGAAAATGCGTGCTTTAGGAGTGCGCCACATCTACGGAGACGTAGAGTGCTATAAACCCTATCTGAAGCAAGAGCATCGTGTTCACGTCTATAACCCCGTTCTCCTCGGGAGACGTCGGCCACGATGCAAAGTCGCTTGAGGATCTTGGTGACAGGATCCCTAGAGGAATGACTGCCCACGACAGAATCCGGCTTAACGCTTTCCCATTTTTTATTTAATGAAAAGATCGAAGTTAACCTCCAGCGGGCCTAGTAGAGGGTGGGTTAAGCCTTGCAGCGGGTCCTGCAAAAGGGTCGATTAAGACTCCCTGCAGACCACCTAAGATGGAGCCGGCAAGGGCTCCCTTAGAGCCAAGATAGGCAAAGACTGTAGTAGTAGGTACGGAACGGGTAATGAGTGCAGCAGTGCCGATGAAGACACCACTGCCGCAGATAGCTCCGATTCCTGCTGACGTTATAATCATCAAGACTGCGCATTTAACTTTTTGAGTAGTACTTAACATTTCATATGCGCTGCGTGAAATCCGAAGATTTTCTGTAAACGAAAAGAAATACCCTTGTGAAGGGTAGAGAACCTGGTCTTCAGGTGCTCCCGTAGGTAAGATAGGGTAAATATGTTTTCCCACTTTACAAATTGTGTAGTAAGCCGCCGTCATTCCAAGGCAATAGGGTAAAAGTTCTACTGGTACAGACGCAACTGTCATGAAATTTCCTTTGTAATAGAAAGCTCTCGCATAAGCTTTGCCAGGTTCACATCGGGTCTTGTTCCCGCATCATAAAAACGGATCAACTTTTGTAACAGCGCTTTGACTCCGCGAGGAATCTCAGCATGAGATCGAATGAGTTGGTTACAGGCAGTGGCTACTTTTCGCGTAAGAATTGACAAGTGGATGCTTCCCTGAAAGCCTTTCACATGAATGAAACGGTTAGAACCTTGACATGTAACAAAGGCTCTTTTTGACAAGCTGTTGATGTAGGGCAATTGGTTCAAAAAATTTAATCGATTCAGATGTTCTTCTAAAGAAAGCACGCTTCAACTCCATTTTCAAAGCGCGTCATTCTATAGAAAGGACGAGATTAATGCCACTATACCGAACGGGATTCAAAATTTGGAGTTGGGATGCTGGTGCAGCTAAACTTCAACTCTGTCGGTATAGATCTATTTTTTAGGATGGGCCGCAAAATAGGCATCGAGTGTGCCGTCGAAAAGGCGGAGTGTTTTCTCTTCGAAGGAAAGGATCTTTTTGGCGCCGCTGCCGATGAGGTCTCTATCGTGGCTGGCAACTAGAACTGTTCCTTTAAATTCCTGAATGGCCCACGCAAGGGCTGAGACGGCCTCGAGGTCGAGGTGGTTGTTGGGTTCGTCTAAGAGTAGGACGTTATAGTTACAGAGCATCATCCCTGCAATAATGAGACGCGCTGTCTCTCCACCGGATAAGTGAGAAAGAGGCTTAAAGGCGTCATCGCCTCCAAAGAGCATCTTACCGAGCATGCTTCTTACTTCTTGATCATAGACGACGTCTTTGCGTTTTTTGAGCCACTCAAAGGCTGTCATGGAACTTTTTTTATCAACGAGGTCGGAGTGGTTCTGAGGGAAATATCCAATGGAAACTTGGTGGCCGATTTCAATCTTGCCGTGATCAGGGGTGAGCACGCCAGCTAGCAGTTTGAGGAGTGTCGTTTTTCCTTTTCCGTTATTTCCAATGATCCCGACCTTATCGCCACGCATGATTTCGCATGAAAAATGAGAGATGACGGGTTTCTCTCCATAGCTTTTGGAGATGTCGTGGACTTTAAAGACAATTTCCCCAGAAGGTTTTTCAGGAGGATAAAAGCGGACGTAAGGGCGTTGAATGTTGGATTTTTTTAGTTCTTGGGGCTCAAGTCTGTCAATTTCGCGCAGGCGTGACTGGACTTGGCTGGCCCTGGTTCCTGCACCAAATTTGGCGACAAATTCACGCAACTGCGCTACTTTTTTTTCTTTGGTTTTGTTGTCGAGCTCGGCTCTTTCTCTGACAGATGTTTTGGTGACGAGCATTTCGTCGTAATTGCCAGGATAGGTGATGATTGTGTCGTAGTCGATATCGGCAATATCGGTTGTCACAGCGTTTAAGAAGTGGCGGTCGTGGCTGACGACAATGAGCGTTCCATTATACGCATGAAGGAATTCTTCCAGCCAGCGGATCGATTCGAGGTCGAGGTGGTTCGTCGGTTCATCTAAGATGAGGGCTTCAGGGGATCCAAACAGGGCTTGGCAGAGCAGCACGCGGAATTGCCTATCTAAGGGGATCGTGTGCATCGGCGCTTCATACATTTCTTTAGGAATGCCCATTCCATCCAGAAGTTCTTCAGCGTCAGATTCTGCGGTATACCCCCCTTCTTCACTGATAATTTCTTCAATTTCTCCTAGACGAATGCCGATGCTATCTGTCATCTCTTTTTCATAGAGGGCATCCCTTTCTTGAAGGGCTTTCCAGAGCCTATCATTTCCCATCATGACAACATCGACGACGCGAAAATTGCTAAAGTGCTCGATATTTTGTCTTAAGAAACCGACTTTTTTGGGAAGAGATACAGTTCCTGATGTGGCTTCGTCGAGTCCCATGAGGATTTTGAGCAGGGTGGACTTTCCCGAGCCATTAGGTCCGGTAAGGCCGTAACGTTTGTTCGAGCTAAAGGTCATCGTCACGTCATCAAAGAGAACGCGCGCGCCGACTTTCTTAGAAATCTTCGAGAGTGTAATCATGAAAGGAGAGTATAACAGGAATAGTGAGCAGAAACAAGGACTTCTTCATGGAATTTCAACAAGCGGTAACTCTTTTTTTAAAGCATTTAGAAGGAGTCAAACGGGCCTCTTCCCATACGCTGAGAAATTATGGGATGGATTTTAAGAAATTTCATTTATTTATGATTTCTTTTCAAGGCAAGGAAAGAGTTTTAATGGGTGAGATTGGAAAACGGGAAATCCGTGGTTATTTGGCGGGTCTTTTTGAAAAAAAAGCTTCTAAACGCACGGTCTCTCGTAGCTTATCAGCGCTGCGTTCTTTATTTACCTACCTTGCCAAGGAAAAGAAAATTGTAGACAACCCGCTGGATGACATCGAAAACTTAAAATTGGATAAGACAATTCCCACTCATTTAAGCTACTCCCATGTGGAGGTGCTCTTAAGCCAGCCTGATACCAAAACTTACCTCGGGTTTCGGGATCGGTGCATCATGGAGCTTCTTTATAGTTCCGCGCTCCGCTTAAGTGAGCTTGTCGGTTTAAACCGGAGTAGTTGCGATCTAGCTGCTTGTCAGCTCCGACTCTTAGGGAAAGGAAAAAAAGAACGGGTTGTTCCGATCACTAAAACAGCTGCGATCTGGCTACAGAACTATTTAAACCACCCGGAGCGGCATATCAAAGGGGAATCTCACCACGCGCAAGAAGATGCGCACGCTGTCTTCCTCAACAAATGGGGCACAAGGCTTACGCCTCGATCGGTTGACAGGTCTTTTCGGGAATATTTTATCAAGAGTGGGATTGCCGGTAAAGTCACTCCCCATACCATTCGCCACACCATTGCCACTCACTGGCTCGAAAAAGGCATGGATCTAAAAACCATCCAAGTCCTCCTAGGACATAGCTCCCTTGCGACCACCACCATCTATACCCAAGTCTCTAGCAAACTCAAACGCGACGTCTACGAGAAGACCCATCCTAGAGCTTGATTTTGTATATAGTAAAACCTCGATCTACTGTTTACAAGAAGGGTAGAGATTAGTAGACTGTTCACAAACAAAATGGAAAGTTCTTATGGTAAGACCATTTATTCCTCACGAGCTCCCTCTTAAAGACCTTGATTGGAAAATGTTAGCGCCTGTTATTGCTCGAGCGAACGCGGAACTTGCCCGTTATGATGGACTACTCCAAACAATGCTCAATCCGGAGATTTTACTCTCACCACTTACAACAAGTGAGGCTGTCCTCTCTTCCATGATAGAAGGAACGCAAGCAACACTTGGCGAAGTGTTGCAATACGAAGCGGGTGCTTTTTTTGGTAAAGAAAAGACAACGGATATTCATGAAATAAGAAATTATAGAGAGGCTTTACGGGCAGCTGAAAGATCCTTGCTAGAAGGTCGGAACATTTCTTTAAATCTCATCAAAGGTCTACATCAGCTTCTCATGCAAGGAGTTCGAGGTCAAAATAAATCCCCAGGGGAATTTCGCAATACTCAGAATTGGATTGGTTCTATAACAGGGCGAATAGAAGAAGCGACGTTTGTTCCTCCGGATCCTTTGAAGGTGCTAGAGTATTTAGAAAAATGGGAACGCTATATCGCTTTTGACGATGGAGATATTTTAACGCAGCTTGCGATCATTCATGCTCAATTTGAGATCATTCATCCCTTTAAAGATGGGAATGGAAGAATGGGAAGAATTCTAATTCCTCTTTTTCTCTATCAGCGAAAAGCCCTTCATCGACCTATGTTCTATCTCAGCGAATTTTTAGAAAAAAATCGGGAAGAGTATTACAATCGCCTAGCAAATATTTCTAAAATAAATGACTGGCAAAATTGGATCCTGTTTTTTCTTCGTGGAATTCGAGAACAAGCCGAATTGAACTTCGAAAAAACTAAAATGATTTTTGATCTCTATAGATCTATGAAAAAAGAAATATTGTGTATCACAAGATCTCAGTTCTCTCTGCCAGTCTTAGATGCTTTATTTGCCCATCCGATCATTGGTGTAACCGAATTTATGAATCAAACTGGTATTAAAAATAGGACAACGGCGCATACGATTTTACGTCAACTTGCAGAAGAAGGTGTTTTAGAATTATGGAAAGAAGGAGCGGGCCGCTCTCCGGCAATATATGCTTTTCCAAGAATCCTCAGGATTGCTGAAGGCAAAGATCTTTTTGCCGGGGTCACTTAAAACCTGTGGGAATACCTGGCATTTTTAATTTCTCGAAGATCGCTTGTCTTGGTGTGGCATCCCATCTTTATCTAGATACTGTGAGTGATGAAAAAAACTATTTGACTCAGGCTTTTCAAGCGCTGCCAGAAGAGGTGCCGCAGCATCCAGAACGTAGCTGGAGTCTGATCACGCAGGTGGCGGTGGGCTCAGTTGTAGGGTTGTGCATGGCGCAGATGACGTTTTTTCTAGAGCGTGCTTTTTTTGGCGCGACATTGACTGCGGCCCCGATGTTAGGAGTCGTGTTTTCTGTTCTTGTAGCGATCGTACTTCCTGTCATGGAAGAGCTTACATTTCGGGGGTATCTGGATCTTCAGCTGCAAGGGTATTCTGCTGTGCCAAGAATTGTGTCTGTGGCAGGACTTTTTGCTTTGACCCACTATCGCAGTGGGCTTGTGGCCTTTTGTCTTACCAAGGCATTTGTTTTAGGTCTTGTTTTAGGCGGGGTCAGAGAAGAAGCTGGTCTTTCCGCTTCGATAGTGGCTCACAGTGTGCACAATATCATGGTGGAACTACTTTAGGGCACAGGGTCGTACTTGTAGAGGGTCCCGTTATTGTCGATGTGTTGGTAGACCCACTCGGCGTTATTTTCTCTTAAGAGGCGATCACATCCCATGATAAAGCCTTGGAAGAATCCATGTTTTTGTAGGCTCAAAAGCATGTACTGGGAAGAGGAGGGGACGAAGTGGCTACGAGGCCCATCCACAGGTGAGAGGACTTGTTGGTGGAACCTAATCGCTTTTGTCGCAAGGTAGATGAGAGGAGAGGAACTAGGAGGAGGGGGCGTTTCTGATTGTTCGTGAGGGTAGGTGAGGTCAGCATCTTTTCCCCAGGGAGGAGAGAAGCCCGGGGCTGCGCATAAGGAGGTTGTGAGTGCTAAGAAGAGGAAAATTTTAGAAAGCATAGCGGAGCATGAGGATGGGGAAAAGACGCTCTTGTTGCATGAGGACTTGCGCTTTTCTTTCGTAGAGTCTTTCATTGTAGTATTTGGCTTCAAGGCCCGCGCCGTAGATCCCTCCAAAATACCACCCCGCTTCAAAACTTGTAAAGATGATCCCGGCAGCCAGGTTTCCATCATGAAAGAAATAGGCTGAGGCTCCAATGAATAGGGAATTGAGAAGGAAGGCGGTGATCGCCGATTGTTTTTGTCCAAGGTATAAGTAGCCAGCTCCTGGGATGAGGGCATTGAACCCTTGGGCTTTTCCAACCGATTTCTTGTCTTGGTTGTAGGAGGCTAGAAAGGGTTTTAAATAAGTTGCATAGGGAGGCTCTGCGGCAAATTTGCGGATGGTTGGAAAATCGGCCTCGAGGAGCGCCGTGCTAAGCTCTAGTTTTTCACCGGATTCTTTGTCGTAAGATTCCAGCACTTTTCTTAAGCGTTCTGCCTGCGAGGTATTGCCTGTTTCGAGGTAACTATTTTGTAAAATGATGAGAAGATCGTGAAAGGCAGGAAAAGAAGGTCCTACGGTTTTAAGTCCACTATGTTCAAAAGTATCGGTGACATCTTTATATTTCTGCCCGACATAGTAACACAAAAGAATTTCGTATTGGATTTCAAGAAGACGGTTTTCATTACTAGTTCCTAGAAGAATTTCTGCCCGTTTAAAGGCGGTAATTGCCTGGTAGAGATCGAGATTTTTCGCAAAGGTAATCCCGATCCAATATTCTTTTCCAAAATCCTCCATTTTTTCTAGAGGAGATAAGGGCGGAAAGGGAGAAGGCAAGGACTTGAGATAGCGATCAGGAACCGCATAGGTGATCTTGGGATCCACCTGATCGGGAACCCTGTGGCATCCCGCAAAAAGAAGAACGATGACAATCCAGCAATATTTGAGCATTGGCCCTCAAGTGGAAGGGCCATTATCCTAATATTAGGCAATTTATATCTAGCAGATCTACTCACTCATGAAACACAGCAAACTTTTCGGTCCCACTTAGGATTGGTATTAATCCAAGTTGCTAGTCGATCTTCTTTGGAAAAAACAGGCCATTTTAATGAGATTTTGAGTTCGAGTGAGCCCGCATATGTGGGACGCCCCATAGGGGGCGAGTGAGACCCGAAAGATTGCAAAATGGCCGTTTTTAACGAAGAGGATCGACTAGCCACTTCAATTTTAGTGTCCCTTTGGGCATTTTCCTCCTACAGGATACCATTCATCGCACTGTTTACATTTTTTCATTGTCGGAAAATTCGTACTATCTGGCAGGGGTTTCGCTGCGCATAATACTGTTGCAACGCAGTCAAACGCCAAATACCCTGAAATTAAACGTAAGAGCATAAGATCCTCCTTTCGTAAAACTTACCATACTGAAGGAGATAGCGTAATAATTTCTAGATTTTGGGTTATTTAAAATTTCAATTTCACGTGAAGAGGTGCCTATACCGAAAGTGATTCAAAATTTGGGAATTTGGCAAAGCCGGCACCCCAATTTTTTGCTCGTCGAAGCAGGCCATGTGTAGAACACATGGTCGATGGAGACGAGTAAAAGGACATCGATTCATCGATGTCCGCAAAGTGGGCATGCCGGGGCAGCCAAAAACCAAATTTTGAATCACTTTCGGTATAAAAGAGTCTGAGCACTAAAAACATCAGGGATAGGAACATCATCGAGCTTAAGAAAATTTTTCCGCCGGCTACTCTGTAAGGACCTTCTATTTTTTTGCTGTAGCGTCCTTTCCATACGATGGTCACGGGTAGGATCCCGAATAAGATAACATCCACAAAACCGCCAGCAAACTCAAGCGCTCTTAGAAAGATATGGGGATGAAAAATACAAAATAACATAGGAGGTACAAAAACTAGGCTATAGATTAAAAATTCATAGGTTTTCTCGTGCAAAAATGAGATTTTCAATCCATCTCTGAAAAAATCCACAAAACTAATACCTACTGCTAGAAAGGAAGTGGTTAAAGCAAAAAATGAAAACATTTGTACAAATAAGAGCACAAAAGGAGACTGTGTGGTTTTCTGCAATAATCCACCGACCATATCTTCATGACCTATTTGCAATGAGCTGCCAGCTGGTAGCATTCCCAAAATAACAAAATTCCAAATCAAATAGAAAAAAAAGGGAAGGAGATTTCCTATAATGATTGCAAAACGCAGTGTTGCTACATTTTTTATTAAGTAATAGGTAAGGCTTGGTACTAAATTTTGATAGCCAAAACAGATAAATAAAATGGGCAACGTTGCAAGTGATGCTGGCCAGTTGATATGTGTGAGATGCTCTAAATGAACTTTAGGCAGTCCGACAATCACTAACGCTATATAGGAAATGATAAGACCTATCATCAAAATTCGATTAATCTCAACAACTAAGGCGGTACTAAGATACACGACAGCGCTTGCAACAAAAACGCAGCCTAAAATGCCAAGAGTTCTTGGCATGGCATAATGAAAAACAGCCTGAGTACATGCTGTCAGGAGTTGAGCTCCTCCATCCATGTAAGCTACCAGAATAGAATAGAAAGAGAAATGATCCCCCGACGACTAGTTTTCCTGTAGTTCCTAATGCGAATCTGGCAATCGAGAGAAGATTGACTTTTTGCTCAAACCAAAGAGTGGCTTCTAGCAATAACAGGCCAGTACCTGTTGTAAAAAGGTAAGATATAATCATTGCGAACGCGGAGGGAACAAATCCTGCTAGGGCACTCGAAACAGGTAGTCCGATCATCCCAGCTCCAACGCAGCACCCCGTAACGAGTAAAGTAGCGCCTACGACACTTTCTTTTTTGGTTAAAACAGTATCCACTTGCTCACCATTAAATGGGCATTCTAGAATCTTTTCAGCCAAAACTCAAGCTGGAAGTGCTACTCATTTTCGGGGGTTTTTACGTAATCAATACCTTCATCAAAATCTTCTTTGACAACAGGCAGGCGGACTTGATCCTTGTAGAGCCACTCTTGGTGTTCGGTGAGGCGCTTATAATCTTCATGAGAGGCGATGATATGAGGACGGAGGAAGATCATCACATTGTTCTTCTGATTCACTCTGTCATTCTCACTAAAAAGAAGGCCGATGACAGGTAGGCCTCCAAGACAGGGAACTGAGCTGCGGTATCTGGTTTTTGTATCTTGGATCATGCCGCTTAAGACCACAAAATGTTCATTCGGCACATGGATTCTTGTTTCCATATGCGTGTGAGAGGTCTGGACTCCGTTTAGGTTTCCTGAGGCAGTATTGGTCGTATTAGGAATCTGAGAGGACATATCGTGGACGATATCGAGAGTCACAATATCATTATCGCCCAGCATCGGTGTGATCGTGAGACTCACGCCCACATCCCGGTATTCGAGGTTCCCTGCTGTCTGTGTTTGCGCCCCTTGAGTCACAACGTAGGCGCCTGCAAAGGGGATGTTTTGCCCGATGAAGATATTGGACTGTTTATTGTCCTGCGTGATGATTTTGGGATTCATCACAATCGTGGAATCGTTATCGAGTTGCACGGCATTAACAAGGGATCCGAGAGAGAGGAACGATTTTCCTTTGTGGAAGATGATATCTCCAATCACACCGAGATCAAAGCCTGAGGTAAAAGGAATAATCCCGTTTGAGCCTGTATTTCCATAAGGTTGAATGCCTGCTTTAGGAGTGGATCCCGCATTGACACCGCCTAAATTCGGCTGAAAAGCACTGACTGGAGTTGAGGGATTTCCTTGAGGATTTGGAAAGTTGCCGGTTCCAAAGGCGGTGCGATTCTTGTACTGGGCCTGCGTTCCCCACATTAAACCAAAATTCTGCGTGTTGTCCAAGGTTGTTTCAATGACTAGCACTTCGATGAAGACTTGCCTTAAGGGAACATCGAGGTTGGAGATGAGGTTTTTCAGTTGCGCAAGGGCTGCAGGAGATCCTGTACCGATTAGGGAGTTGGTGACTTGGATCCACTGCAAAGAATTAATCGCAGCAAGGAGGGCTTCAGGACCTGCTGTCTGTGTTTTAGTGAGGTTTGCGGCAACCGCTTTTAAAGCCGTTTGGATGTCACTGCCTTGGTGATATTGAAGTTTATAGACGAGAAAACTTGCAGTATCTAGGGAGCCGATTCCAGATTCACCTGCTTTTGTGGGACTGTCAAATTTCTTGATGAGTTCTTCGACTTGTTTAACGGCTGTGGCGTTTCCTGAGATGAGAAGCGAATAACTTTTCTCAACCCAGCGGGTGTTATTGATGACGTCAAAGAGAGCCGGATCTGTGACGCCAGAATTTTTGAGATTATGTCCAAAATCACAGAGAATGGCAATGAGCTCTTCTCCGTTGATGTACTGAGGCGTGTAGATGATGAAGATCGGAGCGTTGCGTTGGCTTCTGGCAGCCGCTTCTGCAGAGGCGGAAGCAGTTGCGCTCGCGCCATCGAGTTTTGTCAGCAGAACAGAGATTTTCTTAATGATGATGTCAGGGCCTACGAAAACAAGAGTATTATTTTCTTTGATGTAGCGGACCGTTGTAATGGTTTTTTTGAGTTGAACATCTTCTTCGGAGGAGGTCCCAAGTTCTGTTGCCAGATGGTTTAAAGCTTCGAGGAGTTGAGTGGCAGAGAGATGGTGAGGGGTATAGACAATGAAGGTTGTCTCTCCTAATTTGTGAACAAGGTCCAAAGAAGATTGGACTTTGGCAACGTCAATCGATGCTAAGATCACTTTAATTTTTTCCAAGGCAGCAGGAGACCCCGTAAAGATAATTGAATCAGCACTGGTTGCTAAACGCGCAGAGGTTAAAGCCTTGAGGAGGTCTTTATCGATGTTTGGATCTGTTTTTAGATCGGTTTCGATAGAGGTAAGGGCTGTTTTGATTTCTGCAGGGGTTAAGAATTGGGGTGTATAAACAAAAAACGTTTCTGAATCAGAAGTTTTAGGAACGTCGAGATCTGCGATAATCAGTTTAAGACGCTCAATAGCATTAGGACTTCCTGTCAGGAGCAATGTATTGGTTTCTGTAATGGCTTCTACCCTATGGATAGCTTCGGCAATATCATGACTTACAGAAGGGTCTTTTGAGAGTTTTTCGCTAATTATTTTGAGGTGAGCTAGCATGTCGGTGGCTGTGGCATGTTGCAGCTTGTAGAGGAAGACAGTATCTTCAGAGGAGGCTTTTCGGGGGGTGTCTACGGCTGTTAAGAGGGAGCGGAGCCTGTCAGCAGTTGCCGTATCTGTCGAAACGACAAAAGCTCCCATGTCAGGATTCCACTGCATTTCATGAATCGCCTTAATAAGCGCCTGGTCTGAAGAACCTTTTTGATCTAGCGTGGCTGTTACTTTCACTAAATCCGCATGGACTTGTATATGAGAAGAATTCTGAATCTTGTAAATAAAAAGCTCAGAAGAAGGGGCAGTTGGGATGACAGAATCAAGAGCTTGGAGGACTTGACCTACCTTTTGCAGCGTAGCAGGATCGCCAACAAACACGAGCGAATTAATGGAGGGTTGCCATTGGAGTGTTTGCAAGGATTGCAGAAGTTTAGGATTGATCGTGTGAGAAGTGCCGAGGTTGTGGACGATATCTTTGATAGCAGCCACTAAGGATTGAGACGATCTGTTTTTCGGCGAAAAAATGAGGAGCTCGTTTTTCTTTTCGGCAAGGCGTGCCTGCTGGAGATCGACTTCTTTCGATTTTGGTTTATCCAGATCTTCAAAGACTGTGATGGCGCGTTCGACGAGAACGGGCGTGGAAACAATGAAGATCGAGTTGGTGTCATCTTGCGCCACGAGACTCAGCGGCATTCCTTCGGCAAAGGGAGCAATCAACGACTGAGAGAGGGCAATGAGTTCTTGGGGAGTGGAGTGTTTGACAAGGTAAGAATCAATCTCTAAAGGAATGTGTGGGGTGTCCAGTGTTGCCAAGAGAGAGGCGAGTTTATCCACATTTGTGAGGATGTCAGTCACGATGAGTTGTCGTGTTTCAACAGAGACTTCAATCCCTGCGCCTTTCGAAACAAAAGGCCTTAAAATCGAAGCCAAAGAGGAGACATTGGCGTATTTAACTCGAAACACTCGCGTGACAAGCAGAGGAGGTGTTTGCACCTCTGTTTTCGTGAGTTCACCGTTGACGATGGTTGGGACTTGGTTGACAGTTGAGCTGTTGATGATAAGAACGTTGTTTCCCTGCTCTAAGAGTGTCAGGTTATGGACTCTTAAAACTTGAGCTAAAGCAGAGAGAACATTTTGAGCAGAAACGGGTTCTTCAGAGAGGATTGTGACAGTAAATCCGAGGTCTTTTTCCTCAAACACAAAGTTAAGACCAGAAATCTTACTGGCAAAGCGGATAAACTCGATCACAGAGACATCGGTAAAATTGATCGTGTATTGATCCATTTCGGACGGTTTTTTCATTCCGGGAGTAGCGGTTGCGATTAGGGAGGTTTCTTCTGCTAGAACAGGGTCTGCTTTCAGTGGGGAAATTTGATCAAGATCTGCGCAGTATAGGGGAGAAAACGTTGCACTGAAACAAAAAGTACAGAGCAGAAGTCTCTCAAATCTCAAAGGATTTCTAGAGGATGCAAGGCGGCGTTTCGGATATTCCATCATACCTTGAACAAAGGAAGTTGCGTAAAACTAGAACCGAATCCTAAAATACCTTTTGGATTATTGTAAATCTTATATTTCTAGGAATTTCTGATGCGTGAGAAAATACCCGCTAAAATGACTTTTGCTAAAGATGAATTTGGAAAGGAAGTCCTCCTTAAAGATGGCAAGTTTCAAGTGATGATGGAGTGGGAAAAGCCTTATATGGAAGCGTGTATTGATGCGTTGCGCCCTAGTGGCGATGTTTTAGAGATCGGATTTGGATGTGGGTATTCCGCAAGACGCATTCAAAAGTATCATCCCAAAAGTCATACGATCATTGAATGTGATCCTGTCGTTTGTGAGAAGGCAAGACTTTTTGCGCAAGAGCACCCAGGTGTTGTCATTGTCGAGGATACATGGCAAAATGCTTTTGCCCGTTTAGGGGTTTTCGATGTCATTTTTTTTGATGATTATCCCCTAGAAAGTGACGAAACTTTAAGCGCTCTAGAAGAAGAGAAAAAAGCCTCCCATGCGCTCTTAGCTCAAGGTAACGACCTTTTACGAGAGGTTAAAAAGCTGTTTCCACACATCCATCAAATCCGCTACACAGACGCTGATTTGGAGGGGTTTTTAGAGCAGGTTTTAAAGTCGGAAGAGACTCCGAAAGAGCACATTGTCCATTTTTTTGAAGAGCTCAAAACTCACAATCAAATCGATTGTGCTCAGTATGACAGGGTTTGGCAGAAGCTTACCCCTCTCGGCTTTCAAAAAAAAGAAATTCAAATGGAAAAAAAGTCGTGGGTTCATTTTCGTGGCCCGAACGAGAAAGTCTATCTTTTTTTAGAAGAGGCTCTCAAAAACCACATGCGTAAAGGATCTCGGTTTTCCTGTTTTTTAAGCTCTTCTCTTTCAAAACTCGAAGATCCCAAATTTTTCCAAGAAATCATTCTTAACCCCTACCTTGACTATCACGAAGAGAAAATTGCCATCGAAGTACCTAAGAACTGTACCTATTACACCGATAAAGAAGCTCTTGTGATGGTGATTACTTTGCAAAAATCTCTTTAGAACTCCATTGGTCCTAGATGAATATAGGCAGTATATTGGATCTTTTTGATGCGGTATCGTGCGTCGGGAGTCCAGGTGTCCAAGAGGCAAAGGTCCCAGAGGAGTTTACGCGCGGGGTCAATTTGCGCAAAGCCTCCAACCTCTAGATTGGATTTTTTTAGCCAGCCTATTCCGAGAGTGCGAATTTTCCCTGTGGCATTTTCCAACGTCATCAACGCTTCATCGAGAAATTTTGACCTAAGCAATCCGATCGATGGCGATGATGGCTTTGCTGTGGCGTAGGTTTTGGAAGTGGGGAGAAGAGGAGATGTTTTTTAAGATGTTTTCGGCAGCTCTTGAGGGGGCTAGGAGGTGATGCTCTGCTGTAATATCCAGGAGCTGTTGTTCAAAGGGGTGAGGATAAAGATCTTCCACAGCCATGAGGGAGTGAAGGAAGAGAGAATCGCCAACATTCCAGTTGTCTTTGGTGAGAGAAAACTCTTGGGCTGGAAGGGCTCCTAAGAGTGGATTCTGTGACAGGAGGTAGTGTGGGGTTCCACTTTCTTGTGGCACGTGGATGAGTCCTGGCATGCCTGCAGAGAAGTGGGTGAGGGTTTCCTGGACGGGATCTAAGAAGAGAGCACAGAAGGCAAAGGTCTCAGAAGAAGGATCGCTTGCAAGTAATTCGTTTAAGCTATTCAGCCAGGGTGCAAGTTGAAAAGGAGGGGCTCCTAGCTTGAGATAGGGAAGCATGAGCGCTTTAATCATTCCTCTTAAAGATCCTGTATAGGTGCATCCTGAGATCTGTGTTTCGGAAGCGGAACTTAAGAACACAAGGTAAGAATTATTAGGAAGTTTGAGACAGTCGTAGCAGAGTCCTAAGTGTTGGATATTGCGTGTTTTGGCAATGCCGATCTCAATGGAAGGAAAAAGAGGAAAGGTGAGAGGGGAGAGTTTCTGAATGGAGGTCCCTAGAATTTCATACATCTCCTTAATCTCATCGCCACCGGGTTTTTCTTTGTCGATCTCTTTAGAGTTTAAATACTCGGAAAGATCATGAATAAAAGAAGACATTTCTGCATATCTTTCCTGTACGGAAACAGCCAAGGCCTTAGAGACGATTTGTCTTAAGTGTTTTGGGAGCAAGGTGAGATTGACAACGCCGTAGCTGAGTTTTCCTGTAAGGAGTTCATAAAGAATGACCCCTAGCGCATAAATATCAGACGCAAAAGAAGCTGCAGAGGGATTATCTTTTTGCTCAGGACTCATGTAGTTAGGAGTTCCCACGAAAGTCTGATCAACGGTTTCTTTATCGGTGTGTAGTTGCGCGATTCCAAAGTCGATTACCTTAATTTCGCCATCTTCTGTGATGAGGATGTTTTCGGGTTTGAGATCGCGGTGAATGACCCCATGAGAATGCAGATGGAGGAGTGCGTAGGCTACTTGCAAGATAATCTCTAAACACCTGCGCATGGACAGCGATTGCTTGAGGATAAAAAGGCGCATGGAAATACCCTGGATGAATTCCATGCCGATATACAGTCCTTTTTCCCATTCTCCATGACCATAGAGTTTCACAATATTGGGATGGCAGGCTGTTGCGATGATCTCCGCTTCTTTCAAAAAACGTTCTTTGGCTTCGACGTGGTTGACGTACGCTGGAGATAGAACTTTGACGGCGATCGGTTTTTGTGTCGTGGGATGGATGCCTAAGTAGAGAAGACTCATCCCTCCCTGGCTCAGTTGGCTTTCGATTTTATAAGGTCCAATCATCTGCGGCAGCGCAGGAGTCTCCTGCCCTGAGATTAAATCGGGAAGGGTCGACTGCTTATAAAACGCAGGATCGATCATGCAGAGCCCAATTTTAGGATTTTAACTCCCAGAGAATCGCCCAGTTTGACAAGCTCCCCGGAGGCTACTTTTTTGCCATTTGCCATGAGACAAACACCTTGCTCTGGACGTACGGAGAGTTCAAGAAGGTTTCCAGGTTGTAATTTTAAGAGCTTGGCTAAATCGAATTTTAACCGAGCAACTTCTACAACCAAGGTTAAGGGGATCTCTTTTTGACTTATAATTTCTTCCGTGGATTGTGTTTCGACAACAATCGGATTTTCATTGTTTTCTTCCGGTGGATTGTTAGAAGGTTCTTCCATGAGTTCCTCATAATAAGAAGCATAATCAGTAATTTTAATTTGGGCGTCTTTGAAGCGGACTCGAAAGAGAGGAACATTCTCAAGAACAAGACTGCCCGTTCCTTTATGTGTTTTGAGATCATAGTTGCAACGATCGAGCAACAAAAGGTCTCCGGATTTCAGTGCCTGCCATTCATGGATTGAAAGAGTGGTACTCCCGACTTCACATGACAAGGAGAGGGGAATGTCACGGGCTCTGTCTTCTGGAATTTCTAAAATAGGGGTGCGAAAATGCTCTCTAAAAGCGTTCTGAAAAGAGGTAGGGCAAATGAGTCGGAAGAGAAGTTCTTGATGAGGGAGTTTCACAAGAAAATCCATCACAAGAGACTCCTCTACAGGTAGAGGAGCAGGCGTTCCTATTTTTAGACTCAAATTTTTCCAAGGTTTTACGGCCTCTTCTTCTCCACTGATGAAATGCAGCAATTGTAACAAAAGGTATCGGTAAAATCCTTCTGTAAAGCCAGGGGAAGAAAAACCTTTGCTCGCCCCTTTAGGGCTTAAAACAACACTTGTCAGTGCACTGACATCTTCATGAGAAACCAATAGGTGAACACCTTCTGGTAAAGGAGGTAGAATGAAGGGAGTTGAAACGGGGTTTGTCCCTAGATTTGATAAAAACTGTTCGGGTTTCAGAATCGCTGTCTTATGAGGTTGAATGCTAAAGTGTGATAGTCCTAAGAAAGGTTGGATTTTTTCTCCCCACAAAGCGGTATCAAAGGTAGGACTGTATCCCCAAAGAGGAATTTCTTCGCACCATTTGAGCGCAGAGGATAGAGTTTGAATCCAGGCAAGAGGATGTGTGGGCGCTGTCATGAAAGAGATTCCTCCTCATCTTGAGATACAGGCTCTTTTCGAGAAAAAACAGAGTCCTCATCTTGGCTTAAACACACTGTTAGGTTTTCAACGGAGAAATTAAAATGTCCGCGTCCAAAGGCTTCCATGAGAGTGGCTTTGTGCAGTTCCAACGAGATGGTGGCATTCGGTGTGCTTGCAAGCTCGACGTTAAAGGCCTTAGGAGCTGTTGAAAACTCGGTAATGGTGATCTTTGTCCCATAAAATTCAGAATGTGCAAATTGAGGGGAATTAAGGTAAATCTCTGTGCTACTTAAGAGAGGCGTTTTTAACAGAATCATCCGACTGGCCATTTCGATAAACAAGGCCTCAACATCGGGTGGTAGTGGGGTCACTTGAGACACAGAGGATGAGGGCTCCGTACGATGAGAAAAGGGTTGGACCGAGCTGACATGAGGCACACAGGCATGCGGAGGGGGTGGAATGTCTTTGCTTTCCTCTTTTTCTTCTAAATCTAAAGAGAAAGGCTTGCGCATTTCTTTTTTTGCGCAGGGGTCTTCTAGAATACAGGTTAGAGTTTCTGTATTTTCAGTTGCATGTAGAATCTCTCGTGACACGGTAACTCCCTGCTACTAGTTATTCTCTCCAGAGGTACTTTCTTTACGACGGACAATACCCTTACGCTCTTCTTCCCGTAACAAGCTGACTTCGATCTCCCGTACACGGAAATTATAGTTGCCGTACTTAAAAGCCGCGAGTAAATTATCACTGTTCTTCGTAAAATCTTTCGTGGCTGCGGCATCTCCCTCTAATTTAATCTTGAATGCTCCAGGATCAGTTTTGTATTGAGTAATGGTGATTTTTGTCCCAAAAAATTTAGAATTTGCATATTGTGGCGAATTTAAAGTGACAACAGTATCTGTTTTATCAGGGGTTGACATCACCATGATGAGCCCTACCATTTTTTCAAAGATTTCAAAGATCTCGTGAGGCAAAGGGGCTGGAGAAGGTTGTAAAGGGGGGGGCTGTCCTGTGCTCAGATCTAATGGGGTGGGTGCTGTAGGTAGAGAAAAAAGAGAAGAAAGATCCTCCTCTTCATTTTTTTCTCCTTTAGAAGAGCTCTTCACCTGTGGGGTTCCTTTCACTTCCTCCCCAACGCCGCTTTTAAGGCCTTCTCTGCCACGCACTCCTTTTTCAAAGAGTTTTTCGGCGGATTCTTTTCTAGTCTCCGTAGGGTGTGCTGAGGGAAGAGGAGTAGGCGCATGTCCTTCCTTTGACGGGCCCTTTTGATGCGGTTTGGATGTGAGACGAAGTTCTTCTTGTTTTTTTAAAACCTCGTCTTTTTTCTTGAAGGTTGCGTCGGGTGTGTGGGGATGGGAAGAATCGGTACGATTAGGGGTGTTTTCGGATGTGTTTTCTGAGGGTTGAAAAGAAAAAGGTTCATTATCAGAAAAGTAGCCGGTATCGTTTGGTGAGGAGGGGGTGGTACTTGTGCCTATATCCGCTTCTTGCACGTTGGGGCTGACGGGGGTAGACGGAGAAAAATCTTTCTGGGGTGCCTGTTGGCTTTTGCTAGGCTCTGCGGAACCAAGAGGAGAAGTTTTACTTTTGACATCGAAGGGATTTGGTTGTTTTGGCTCTAAAGAAAAGGTTCCAGATGGGGGTGCAGGCTCTGTTGGTTGAGGTGCGTTGGCAAGCTCGGCTTCATCTTCTTCTTCCTGGGCAGGCCGCTCTTTTTTTTTACCTTTTTGTTCAGAATCAGACTCATGGACTTTATAGTCCATTTCTCTTTTAAACTTGTCAGCATCGGGCTCCTTGGGTTTTTGCTTGCCCGTAGGTTCAGGAGCTCCACTGGGTTGATTAATTTTATGCACGTCAGTCATATCTTCTTCATAACTGATTGCCGTATTCAAAAGAAATTTTTTGTTACTTGTGGGGCCGTTTTTTGCGGCGCGAGTGCCCCGAGCCGAGTTCGTCGCCTTCAACAGATTCTTCGTGGAGGAGATGGGCTTTCATTTCTTTATCCCATTCATGCCGATGCATTTTTAGTTTTTCAACGTCTTGTTGTTTTTTGATATAGTTTTCTCTGGCTGCCTCGACAGCTTGTTTAGCAGCTTCCACGTGTTTGAGTTGTTCTTTGACCTTTTGTTCTTTAATTTTTAGCTGTTCGTCGACGACCTTAAGATAGTGTTTCATCTGTTGAATTTTGTCTGTCGAGGTTCCTTTATCGAGATTTTCTCGCAGCTGTGTGAGTTTAGATTTGCGGTGGTCTCTGACTTTATTCCGCTCAGCTTCAACGACGGTTAGCTTTTCTTCTTCTTTGACAAGGAGTTCTTTTTTTTCTTTGAGAGCTTTTTCCGCTTCTTCTAATTTTTTTTGCTTGATGGTAGCAACTTGTTCGAGGGGGTATTTTTCGCCTGCATGCATATCAAGCTACCTTAGCGGAGCAGAGCCCGCAGTTGCTGGAGTGTTTCTTCAAAAGAAGATTTTTCATCGACCTGTTGCTTGAGGAAGCGGTTGACCTTGTCGATGTATTTGATCGCAAAATCAGCGCCCTTGTCAGAGCCGGGTTTGTATTCACCGATACGGATCAAGAGTTCGTTTTTCTTGTAGTTCGCAAGAATTTCTCTGATTTTGCCAATGAGCCCAAGATGTTCTTGATCGACAATGTGGGGAAGAATTCGACTAATGGAACTTAAGACATCAATCGCTGGGTAATGGTATTGGCGTGCGAGCTCAGAAGAGAGGATGATGTGTCCATCGAGGATGGACCGTACTTCGTCAGACACCGGCTCGTTCATGTCATCGCCTGCTACCAGGATCGTGTAAAAAGCGGTCATGGATCCTTTATCGGAGTTTCCTGAGCGCTCTAAAAGTCTTGGAAGAATGGCAAAGACAGAGGGAGTATAACCGGCTCTAGCTGGTGGCTCTCCTGCGGCAAGCCCAATTTCGCGCAGCGCGCGTGCGAACCGCGTCACAGAATCCATCATCAAGATGACGGTTTTCCCCTGGGATCTAAAATACTCTGCAATGGCAGTCCCTACATAGGCGGCATTGATTCTGAGTTGTGCAGCTTGGTCTGACGTGGAGACGATGATAACAGAGCGTGCCATGCCTTCTTCGCCGAGATCATTTTCTAAGAATTCTCGCAGCTCTCGTCCCCGTTCTCCGATCAAGGAAATGACGTTGACATCTGCTTTGGCGTTCCTGGCAATCATTCCCAGAAGTGTTGACTTACCACCTCCTGCTGCCGCAAAAATTCCTACCCGCTGTCCTTTCCCACAGGTCAGTACACCATCAATGCAACGAACCCCCACAGAGATGGGCTCTGTGATCATTTTCCTTGTGAGTGGATCGGGAGGCGCGTTGATGACAGGGAAAGATTCTTCGAGGACAAGAGGCCCTTTTGTGTGTTCGTCCAGCGGTTTTCCGAGTCCATTTAATACTCTTCCTAAAAGAGCAGGACCTACTTTGATATGCAAAGGCACTTTCAGCGGGATGACCTCTGATGAAGGGCCAATTCCGTACATCTCTCCTAAAGGAGAAAGGAATACTTCATCGCGTGTAAAGCCGATGACCTCTGCCATGAGAGGCTCCCCTTCTCTTTTAATCAAGCACACTTCCCCCATTTTAACTTGGGGAATAATGGCCTTAATCAGCATTCCGATTACTTCTGTGATCCTTCCATGAACCGTTGTCAGTTCGAGATCTTCGATGTGCGAGAGGAGGCTATCAAAATCGTCGGATGAATCCATTGAGTTCTTATAGTTGGACTTGCATTAACATCTTAAAATCTTGAACGGCATTTGAAAGAAGAACCGAGGAAAAATCCAGCTCTTGTTGCGCCTTATTCATCTTGACTTGGATGAGAAGAAAATCTCCGGGAGAAAGCTGTGCTCCCTTATTTTTAAGATTTTGTAGCTGGTTTTTAGCCGATTCGAGTTGAGCTTGTCCGTCAGCGATCAAAGCTAAAAATTTTCCAAGAGGACCACGAAACTGCGTGGGATTAGGAGCGTTGTGAACGTCTGCTCCCATTTTAGCGTTTGCAGCTTTCAAGCTCATGGCTGCATCAGAAAGCTTATTATTTAAGACGTATTTTTGTCCTGATTTGATCTTCAGGTTCGGATAATTTAGCGATGTATTGATCTCTCCCAAAGTCGTCTGAGCTTGAACTACCTGGGATTGAATCGTGGCAAGAGTCGGTGCTTGCGCCAAGGGAGCCTTTCCTTGCACGAGCTCAAACGGAGAAACCATCGAGAGCTTATTAGAGTCTGCAAGAGGGGAGGATGCCCCGGTTCCTGCTTGTTGCATCAGGGAAGCAAACCCGGGTGCTGCAGGTTTTACAACCTCACTATCTGCCCCGATGGGCTGGAGAGGAAACAGCTGATCTGTCTTTGCAATATTCTCGTCTGCAAACATTTTCTAGCCTTTCTTTTTCTTCGTATTAGAAGGCCCTTGCGCTTGGGTCGGTGTTGGCGCTTTTTTCACAAACTTTTCCACAAAATCCAGAGCACTTTGAGCTAAGGTTTTAACGTTAGGATCATGAGATTTTTGAGCAGCTTCCTCTAAAACTTTTTCTCCTTTAGCCAGTTCTGTCGGATTCAAAGCGAGCGCGAGTCCTCGAAAGGTTTTGGCCATCTCGTTATTCGGATCAGCGGCTAAAATTTTGTCAAAAATCACAACTGCCTGTTTGAGTTCAAGTTTGCAGAAGTGGATATAACCCATTCCAATCTGGGGAAGGAGATTTTGAGGATCGAGTAATTCTGCCGCCTTAAATAACTTGACAGCAGCATCTTCATCTCCTTGATTGACAGCGATAAAACCTGCTTCTGCGAGGAGGATAAAGTGCTCTTTGTATTTTTGAAAATTGGCCATGGGTGAATATCCTTAATTTATTGTGCCTTCTGGTTGCGGACCATGTTATTAATGATCGACTGCACCTGGTTAATCAAGTTCGACATCGATTCTCCAATTTGAGCGACTTGGCTCATTGAAAATTGGAGTAGCAAGAACTTTCCAGGAGTCGCTTCTGAAATACGAGAGGCCACAGCGCGAACTTGTGAAACCACCTGACTCTGAAGTTTGACATACTGGTCGATGAGTGTCTTAAACGATAGAGACGCCCATTGCGATTCAGCCATAAATTTTTCCTTTTAAGATTTTTTGTTTGCGATGCGTGTTAACACTCTTTGTAATCCAGCAAAACCGTTCAAGAGGATTCCATAACGATCAAAGTCTTGAGTGGAAGCTCCTTGCCTCATGGCGGTCTTGACATCTTGGATCAGAGATTCTGTGAGCTTTAAAAGCTCTCTTGTTTTACTAGGATGTAGTCTTAACTCTTTTTCTAAATCGAATTCAAAGAGACTTCTTTCTTTTTTTTCTAGACCGAACATTTCAGCCCCCCATATACGCTTATTGCAGATTGTAATTAATCTTAAATTTTAATCCATCTTTTTCGAGCAGCACCATATTTGGTAGAATGCGTGTAATTGCCATTCCATCAATCACGTCGCCCACGCCTAAGATTTTTCCATTGATCACAACGAAAGCACTCGTCTCATCTCTTTTAGAAAAACCAGAGACAGAATATTGCCCTGAAAGATCAACGCGAGAGGTGTCTCCTGTTGAAAAGACAACAAAATTTTTGACAAGACGGACACCATTTAAACTCTTGAATTTATCAATCATTGCTGAGAACTGGTGGCTTTGCAGATGATCAACTCTTCCTGAGAAGATGAGTTCTCCGTTAGAAAGTTGAA
>JACCDG012023761.1_pt1 | contig 34884 bp, 34 predicted proteins | sample 7442471 | NCBI WGS metagenome assembly JACCDG01 (sample SAMN15323444, study PRJNA562643) | freshwater metagenome | isolation source: river surface water | place: USA:Blue River Watershed | collected 2017-08-17 | reverse complement strand
CTCACAATGCCCCACCATTTTGAAGAAGCTTCGGTATATGCGGGACGCCCCATAGGGGGCGAGCGAAAAACAAAAGATCACACAATGGCCATTTTTACAGGTGCCTTAAGTTTTGCAATGGTCTCAAAATGATTCAAAATTTGGTTTTTGGCTTCCCTGGCATTCTCACTTTACGACCATCGATGGTCTTTTGATCCTTTGCTTCGACGAGCAAAAAATTGGGGTGCCGGCTTTACCACATTTCCAAATTTTGAATCACTTTCGGTATATTTTGATTTCCTTTTCCAATCAAAAAAAGTTTATCTAGGCTTTTTAATTGCATATTATAATATAATAATGGTTTAGAGTTAATTTTGTTTTTCATAAATTAATGTAATTAAAAAAACATGACAGCAATACTATCAGTTCTTTCTAGAATCCCGTTCTCTTGGGATGCGGTCGCTAATACGGCAGCAGGAGCCCTTGCCACCTCGACGGTGGTTGGAGGGGTTGCTTTTGTTGCTAATGGTATTAATAATTTATTTAAAAATCCGGAGCCATTTGATGGTGAGATAGCTACTTTTCATGGGACTAAAGATAGTTGTTGGCGTGATGGTAAAATTCCTCAGCCCGGAGAAGAGTTCACTGTTAGAGCTCCTTTCTTTTTTACAGAAAGTGCTAAAGAAGCCGGTTACTATGCACTGAATACAGACTCTCCTGGAGGAGAGCCTGTATGCTTATGCGTGAGGCCCGTTAAAGAAAACGCTCCTTGTGTGAAACAGAACCTTTTCGGAAAAAAATTTTTTCTGGAAAGAACTGCAGTCAAAGTAGAACAAGTAATTAGAGGTAAAGAGGCTATTCAAGAGTTTATAAAGGCTTCTGAGATCAAAAAAACCACTCGCTCCTAACCATAGCCATCTGACTGTCTTCCTTGCCAGGCAATACCTCCTAAAAACAGCAACGTTAGAAACAGGACAACATGGATCATCGTGAGATCTGCTGTCCGAATAACAAAGTCAAGAGTTGCAGGAGCGGATGAACTTAGCTTTAAGGTAAAGTGGGTCCATGTCCCGTTGATAGAATGGATGCAGTGGCTCAAAGGGGGGATCCAGAAGAAAAGAAGTCCTAAACAGAGAAGAAATAAAGAGATGCTGACCCACAAAGGAAAAAAAAGGTTGTAGGCAAGGCTCATTAAGGGAAAGCGGTGAAACAAGAAAAGAAGAGGAATGAGTGTCACAAGATGGACAGCAAGATTTAAGCTGAAAGCTTTCTTGAGGAGAGATAGGGCAATATACCCATATTGATCAAGAACGGGCATGGCAAGAGTGGTTGTAAGAGTGCGCGAGGGAAAGCATTTTTCCAAGAGAGATGTCATCATCGGATAACAAAGCAGAATCGCAAGAGTGCACAGAAAACTGAGTTGAAATCCCATATGGAGTGGAACGAGAGGGTCTTTGATCACGCAGACCATGAGACTCACTCCTAGAGCATTTAGCCCTGAGATTCTTAACCCAAACAGCTTTCCCACTAACAGAAGCGAAAGAGAAATCCAAGCCCTCTCAACAGAAGGGGAGTTCCCTAAGAAAATCCAGTATATAGTCAAACTTCCGATGAGAAGATAGGTCGCTATCTTTCGTGAGGCTATCTGCTGAAAGAGAATGCTTAAAAAAGCGCTCAAGATCCCAAAATGAAATCCAGAGACTGCCAAGAGATGTTGTAGTCCTACTTTTCCAAGCTCTGTGGAAAGGATTCTCTCATCGACTTCTCCTGTGGCAAGGGCGTGGAGAAAATGGGCGGTCTTTTCTTCTGCGATATGTCGACTCAAATAAGAAGAGAGCGCGCGCTTTGCCTTAAAGCGCAGTTCAGCAAGAGAATAGGTTTTGTCTAGAGGTTTCCAAGGGATGTTTTTTTGAGTTTTAAAGATAAAGAGGTGAGGTTTTTTTTGCTCTAAAGAGCCTCTGAGTTCATAGGTATGGTCGGCTGCGTATCTTTTGTCTTTTATTTTTACGAAAATCTGACAAGGAAGGTCTTCTACTTGATACGATTTTGCCTGGAATTTTTTTAGGACTCCTTGATAGACGTAAGATTTTTGAAAAGGGGATTCATGAAATTTTAGGGACTGAATTTTAAAGATAGCTACTCCTTCAAATTTTTCCTGAGGAAAATTGTGGCAGGGCACGCGGTAGGAGGCAAGAAGAGCTCCCAAGAGAAAAGATGTCAGGCAGAAGATTCCAACATATCTTTTCCAGAAAGGAATCAGGATCATGAGACAAGAAATAGGATAGATGGGATGGGGGACAAGGACAAACGCAGTGCCTAAGAGCAAATTAACGCCTAAGATGAGGGCCGGATGCAGCCTGAAAAAGCGTTCAAAGAGCACGGATTCTCACAAAGAAATAAAAATTCTACCACAAAGAACTTTTTTGTTCCTTTTTGGAGAAAGTTTCTATTAGACCTCTTTCGAAATTCAGGTTCTGTTGATTTTTCGGTTCTTTTTTGGCGGTTAATATCCACCTTCCGTATATACCGAAAATGATTCAAAATTTGGTTTTTGACTTCCCTGGCATTCTCACTTTACGACCATCGATTAATCGATGGTTTTTTGATCGTCTGCATCGACCATGTGTTCTACACATGGGCTGCTTCGACGATCAAAAAATTGAGGCGCCGGCTTTGCCAAAATTCCAAATTTTGAATCACTTTCGGTATATTGACCGCCAAAAAAGAATCGAAAATCGGCCAAAATAATCCAAAAACTCTACGAACCCTGAATTTCGAAAGAGGTCTATTTTTATTTGGGAGGGGGGATTTCGGGGTCGATTGTTTTATGGATGAGGCGCACACCTCTTTGCCCCGTGAACATGATGACCAGCCATTCGAGCATGACACCAAACCGGTTCCGAAAGCCAATGAGATAGAATACGTGGATGAGAGCCCAAATCAGCCAGGCAAAAAGGCCTGTGAATTGAAGTTTCCAGAAATGGACAATTGCTTTTCCTCTTCCAATTGTTGCCATGCTGCCCTTGTCAAAGTAACGAAAGGGAGACCTTTTCTCTTTAGGAACCTGGGAATGAATGAGTTTAGCGACATATCCCCCTTCTTGAATCGCAGCTGTTGCAATCGCAGGAATGGGTCCTTGTTTGCGCTCAACATGCGCGGCATCTCCGATTACAAAAACTTCAGGAAATCCTGGAACACTTAAGTCTTTTTCAACGATCACTCGTCCTTGTCTATCCAGAGGAACCCCAAGAGTTTTAAGAAGAGGAGAGGCTTGGTTTCCAGCTGCCCAGATCACATTTTTTGATTCCAGAAAGACATCACCTACTTGGACCCCTTCTTCTGTAATGGAGGTTACTTTTTTTCCGGTAATGACTTGGACTCCCATCTTTTCTAGATCTTTTTGCGCTCTTCTGGAAAGACGAGGGGGGTAACTTGGTAAAATGGTAGGGAGCGCTTCGATGAGATAGATCTTGGATTTTTCGGGCTTGATTCTACGGAAATTTTTAAACATCGTGCGACTCGTAATGTCCGCAATGGCGCCTGCCATTTCGATCCCGGTAGGCCCGCCTCCGATGATGACGAAGTTGATCTGTTTTTGGGCTTGGGAAATACTGTCAATTCGTTCTGCTTTTTCAAAGGAAATAAGGATTTGCTCTCGAATTTTAAGGGCATCTCCAATTGTCTTAAGTCCCGGGGCCACCTTTTCCCAGGCGTCATTTCCAAAATAGGAGTGTCTGGATCCAACGGCAACCACAAGGTAGTCGTAGCTCATTTTTTCTCCGTTAGCAATGAGCACTTGTTTTTTAACAGGATCAATCGAGACAATTTCTCCCATCATTACGGTGATATTTTCTTGTTTGCGTAAGAGCTCTCTTAAAGGAGTTGCAATTTCTCCAGGAGAAAGAGCTGCTGTTGCGACTTCATAGAGAAGAGGTTGAAACAGGTGATGGTTTAACTTGTCAAAAAGGAAGATCTCACACTTGGCTTGACCTAGTTCTTTTGCTACGGAAAGACCACCGAATCCTCCGCCGATGATGATCACACGGTATGCCACGTTTGCCTCTGTCAAATTAAAAAGTGATCCTCATTATAAGGGGTTTTGCGACATGTCTCAATAAAAATGTAGCTTTTAAAAGAGATCATCTGGAAAAATCACTGGGCCTTTGGGGGTTACGGATATTTGACAAGAGATCTATTGAAAACGTATACACCCTGACAAAGGATGGGTTTGAAGTGAAAGTATCATGTTCTGTCACTGTGAAAAATTCTTCGGGCTTGCACGCAAGACCTGCTGCTTTTATTGCAAAACTTTTAAAACATGCCAAGTCTTCTGTTTACTTTACGTGCAAAGATCAAAGAGTCGATGCGCGTAGCGCGATGAATCTTTTACTGCTCATGGCAAGGCAACATTCTGAAATTCTCATCGAAGCAGAAGGTGATGACGCGGAAGAGATCTGTCGGTTAATCACCAACGCTTTCGAAACAGAATTTGAGGTCTAATGGATAAAAAAGAGGAAGAGATCTGGATTCAGGGACAACCCATTAGTGAGGGGATTGCCATGGGGATTCCTTTCTTCTTAGACTTAGGCGCAGAATCTATTCCTGAGTTTCCGATTACTATCGGAGAAGTCGATGATGAGATTACAAGGTATCGTGATGCACTCATTTCTAGTCGACATGATCTTCAGCAAATTGAAAAAGGACTGATCCACGAAGGGTCTGAGGATGCGGCCGATGTGATTGCAACCCATATTCAAATGCTCGATGATCCGATTATGACAACGGGGATGGAAGAAAAGATCCGCCAGATGCTTCAAAATACAGAATCTGTTTTTCAAACAGTGATCGGTAATTACGCCCAAAAGTACTCGCAGATGAGTGATCATTTTTTTCAGCAAAGACTCATCGATGTCATGGATCTTGCCAAGAGGGTATTGCGTCACCTGTGCTTGGAAACTCAAGTGGCTGTCACAGAAATTCCTTTCAATTCGATTGTTTTTGCAAATACTTTGGAACCCTCCTATACGGCAAGCGCACCCACATCACGGGTGCATGCTTTTGTAACAGAAGTTGGTGGTGTCAGTTCCCACGCTGCTCTCATTGCAAGAGCCAAGGGGATTCCTTATGTTATTTGTCCTAATTTACAGTCTTTGCGAGGTCTTCAGGTTTCTTCGGTGATTGTCGATGGAAAGACAGGAGATCTTATTCTCAATCCCACGATGCAGACATTGCAGAAATATCGTCAAAAGAAAACGTGTATGAAGACTCACTATCAGCTGTTGCAAAAAGAGTCTCACGCTCAGACAGAAACACTCGATGGACAGCAGATTAAAGTTTTGGCCAATATAGGCCCCCTTTCCGATCTCATAGGGTTTAAACAGTCAGGGGCTGATGGGGTCGGGCTTTTCCGTTCCGAATATCTTTTCCTAGAACATCCCAATCAACCGCCTACAGAAGAGTTCCAATATCAAAATTACAAAGAGTTGATTGAGCAGGTGGGGGATAAACCGATCGTATTTCGTGTGTTTGATGTCGGAGGCGATAAGAAGCTTGATTTTCTAGGTCCGATGCTCAAAGAGCCTAACCCGATGCTCGGGTGTCGGGGCATTCGATTCCTCCTTCACTACCCGGTGATTTTTAGAACGCAGCTCAAAGCGTTGTTTCGAGCCTGCCGTGGAGCTGATGTCAGAATCCTTCTTCCCTTTGTTGCAGATTGTGATGAATGGATGCGAGCAACCCAAATCATGGCAGAGGTCTTAGCTGAACTCTCACCAGCCCCCTCGTACATTCCTGTGGGATGTATGATTGAGATCCCCTCTGCTGTAATGGCTTGTGGCGCCTTGGCTGAAAGGTCTCAGTTTCTTTCGATTGGGACCAATGACTTATTCCAATACACTTTGGGAGCGGATCGGAATAATCCTCTTGTAGGGGATGCTTATTCTCCGATGCATCCGAGTATGCTGCAGATGATTGTACGGGTAGTTCAAGAAGCGGCCCGCTTTCAACGATCGCTTTCGGTGTGTGGTGAGGTCGCCTCTCGTCCTCTCTACCTGCCTCTTCTCTTAGGCCTTGGGATCACCGAGATTTCGTGTTCTCCACGCGATGTCCCGATTGTCAAAAGTGCCATCCGCAAGCTATCCCTTGCTTCATGCCAGGCTCTTGCTGTGAAAGCTCTTAGCATGAGTTCTTCTTCAGAGATTACACAGCTTCTCAAGAATTAAAGAGGTCGTTGCAAAACTCAAATTCTGTCGATTTTCGGGTTCATTTGAGTCAAAAATCAGCCAAAATAATCCCAAAAATCGACGAACCCTAAATTTTGCAACTACTCTAAAGAGAAAACGGCATTCCCCCGGCTCCTTGAGGGTTTTCCGCTTCGATTTTTTGATACGCCTCTTTACAGGCAGCGACGATAAGGTCTTGTAGGCCTTCCAGGTCTTTAGGGTCGACGCATTCTGGATTGATCTTCATGCTTTGAAGTTCTTTGTTCCCGTTCATTGCGACGGTCACAAGCCCGTTACCTGCAGTCCCTGTGAAGATTTTAGCTTCCATTTCCGCTCGCAGAGCTTCGAGCTGTTGCTCCATAAGACGCGCTTGTTTTTTCATCTTCGAAAATCCACTTCCCATACAATTCCTTATTTTTTGATGACACCTTCGAGCTCAACAGCTGCAAAACGGACAAGCGTCTCATGCCTTGCAGAACTGCCCCCCACAGGTTTTTCAGGTTCAGAAGATGTGCGATAAGCCCCTTGGAAAGGCTTATCATCAGCTGCACTGGCTGGAATGGCCTCTTTGACTGGAGCTGGTTCTGCAGCTTTGGGAGGTTCTTCGGTTCTATTGTGCTTGAGAGATTCTTCTAGAGCAAGGAGTCTTTTAGTCAGCGCTGTTAAAGAAATTTTATATTTAGAGCGGATGAGGGACACGAGGATCATTTCGAGCGTTGTTTGAGAGAGTGTGAGGTGGCGGATTTTTTGTTCCCAATCAATGAGGTATTCTAAAATAAAAAGACACTGTTCTTCGGTATAGGAGGAAGCGGTTTTAAGATAGCTTCTGGCGAGTTCTTCTGTCAAAGAGGTCAGCGGTAGGCGGTACTGGAGATGGAGATGATTACGGAAGTGGGAAATGAGCGAACTTAAAAAGTGATTCAGGTCTTTACCGGATGTAAAAAGAGAGGAGGCTAGGGTAAACGCGTGGGGGTAATTTTGGGAATGAATTGCCTCATCGAGTTCAAAAAAACAAGAAGAGGGGACAAGTCTTAACGTATGTTGCACGATCTCCACTGTCAACGAAGATCCAAATCCGAGAACTTGTTCGAGAAGAGATTCCGCATCGCGCAGAGATCCTTCTGCAAGAAGGGCAATGGTTCTTAAGGCCTCTTCTTTACAGGAGACTCCTTGATCCTTGGCGATTTGGGAGAGTTTGTCGATGGTTGCAGATAAAGGAATACGGTTCAGATCAAAGCGCTGGCATCTGCTAATGATGGTTGGAAGGACTTTATGAGGTTCGGTTGTCGCAAAGAAAAATTTAACATGCGGAGGAGGCTCTTCGAGTGTTTTCAAAAGGGCGTTAAACGCTTCTTTTGTCAGCATATGGACTTCGTCGATAATGTAAATTTTAAATTTACCAGCAGAGGGCGCGTAGCTGACCGTCTCGTTGATTTTGCGGATGTCGTCGATGCCGCGGTTGGAGGCTCCATCGATTTCAAGAACATCTAAACTTTTTCCAAGAGCGATTTCCTGACAGGAGGTGCATTTTCCACAAGGTTCCAGGTGATTCAGGTGATCACAGTTCATTGCTTTAGCAAGTAGGCGTGCGAGCGTTGTTTTTCCTGTTCCACGCGATCCGCAGAAGAGGTAGGCATGGGCAAGCTTTTGTTCCTTTAAACCATTTTTCAGAGTTGTAACGATGGCTTCTTGGCCTACGACATCGCTAAAAAATTGGGGTCGATACTGACGGTAAAGGCTCATGAACGTCTCCTTAAGAAAACCTAATTCTAACTCTCATGCATGAAAAAATTCTCTCAAAATCGAAAGTTTGCTACAATCTTCCGCCGTGCGAGGTATAGATGCCTTTGAAAATTAGCTACTGGGCTTCTCTCAAGAAGTGGTTTTGTGGACCGAACTTTTGGCGGGGGCTAGCTCTCTATACGTCGTTTGTCTTAGTGCTTGCGTTCTTTTTGCATTTCCGGGAAGTCAGAATGGAGGTTTTGGAGCTTGGAAGACCCGCTCCTCGTTATGTCATTGCCCAAATTGACTTTTCTTTTTCAGATACAGAAGCCACACAGATTCTAAAACAAGAAGCGGTTCGTGATATTGGACGGATTGACAAGATCAGTGCAGAAGAGATCCATCGATTTCGCGTCGAGCTAGAGCAGCGGTTTGTCAGTGAGCAGCAATGGCGCAGAGCGCTTGATCGAACTTTTCAAGAGGTTTATCACCTCCTGGAAGAAACCGAAAAGGAGCTCATTGGCTATCGTTTTACGGATAAAAGGACATTTCAAAAAATTGAAGAACTCCAGTTTGAACCCGGGGAGTTTTATCCTCTTTTCGTGATTTCCAGAGAACCTAAAGATACGGTGCTTCCGGAAGATTTCTGGGCTCATCTAAGCGATCGGCTCAAGAAAAATCCTGCATTTCATGCGGATGCTGTCAATTATGTTGTTTCTTTTTTTGCAAGAGAGCCTTGGATACTGGAAGTAGATGTTTCGACAGAGCGTTATGTTCGCCAACTGGCTCAGGATAAAGTGCCTGATAAGTATACCTATGTTGAGGCGGGCAGTGAGATTGTAACCCAAGGCGAAATTATCACAGCGCGCCACGTCGCGATGGTCCAGGGGATGCAGCAAGCTCTTGCCCAATCACTCCATACGTGGACCCCCGAAACTGTGCTCGGAAGTTTAGTTCTGTCTTTAATTCTGAGTGTCGCTGCCTTTTTATGTTTAAATGTTCTCTATCCGAAGATTCTGAATAATTTTTCGCAGATGACCCTTCTTTTAACAATTATTGTGCTGACGCTAGGATTTGCGAAGGGAGTTGAATATCTGCTGTTGCACCAGGGGAAAAATCTCATTGAAATTGCAAGATTTCAGCTTGTGGTTCCTTTTGGAGCACTTTTAATTTCAATTTTGCTCAGTGGAGAACTTGCGACTTTAGCAGCCTTGTTTTTGACCATCGTTTTGGGCATTAGTTTGGCTGTGGATCATACCTTTTTTCTTTTAGGGAATTTTGTTGCAGCCCTGATGACGATTTTCTTTGCAAGAGGCCTGCACCGCCGTAAAGAAATCCTTCTCGTGTGTATTCAAGTCTGGCTGACTTATATTCCCGTTCTGATTGCGTGTAACTTAGTAGAAGGGACGTTTTGGAGTTTGAGTCCTTTGACCGATCTCATGAGTAGCGCTCTTTTCATGGCTTTAACAGCTGTTCTTGTTGCGGGTTTTTTACCTATTTTAGAATATCTTTTTGGGGTGCTCACAGATATGACACTCATCGAATACATGGATCCTAATCAGCCCCTCTTAAGACGTCTGACTCTAGAAGCCCCAGGCACCTATCAGCATAGTTTAGTCGTAGGTAATCTCGCGGAAATGGCAGCAAGAGCGATTGGAGCCAATGGTCTTCTTTGTCGCGTTGCGGCCCTTTATCATGATATCGGCAAACTCTTTAATCCCCATTATTTTACAGAAAATCAGCTGAGTGGATTTAATATCCATCAGCTCCTAACCCCTATGGAATCTACCCAAGTGATTATTGCCCATGTCACAGAAGGGGAAGCGTTAGCGCGCAAACACAAGTTGCCAGGTAGCTTTATTGATATGATTCGTGAGCATCACGGCACCACACTTGTTTATTATTTTTACTGTAAGCAGCTTGAACAGTTAGGAAAAGATCCCCTGTCTATCCAGGAAAGCTTCTTCCGTTATTCAGGCCCTAAGCCGCATTCGAAAGAGTCAGGAATTATGATGTTAGCCGATGTTTTGGAGGCTGCTTCCCGTAGTCTCGAGGAGGTCACTGAGGCTTCTGTCACTGAAATGGTCGAAAGGCTTGTTTCAGAAAAAATTCAGGATCACCAACTCGATGAATGCCAGCTTTCTTTTGAAGAGCTTAGCATTGTCAAAAGGACAATGATCAAGACATTCCTCGTCACACGTCATCTGCGTGTGAAATACGCACGCGTTCCAGCTGCTATAGGTTAAAGATCTGGTTTTTGCACGATCTTTTAATTAAAACAATTAGTTGACTTGTAATTTATTTTTTAAATATATAAACCAAATTATAGTCAAACGCGGTTTATATGGATTTAAATTTTAATCATTGTGATGGTTGTCCTAATTTATTTGGTGAATCATCTTTGTTTTCTGCTTATAATAAAAAGCAAAAATTCCCTCGTATTGACGACCCAGAACTGTTAAAAACACTCTGTCACGCAGAGCATCCGCAGATTCTGATCGTTCTAACACACCACCTGAATCTGAAGGATATAGAAAAACAACTTATCCATAGTGGATTGGGAACTTCTACCAACGCAGGCTTCTCCTTTCACTCCATCCATTATTTTCTCGATGCGTTAGAAAGGCCAGAGTGTCTGAGTGATGTGGAAAGGGAAGCCATCCTTCCGATCATCCGCGCTTTTCTAAGCGAAGAGATCACAGCCGTCCTCTCTCTTCTCAAAGAAAAAAGCACGCAAGCTTTAATCCCTAAGCTCTGCGCTTAAAGATTTGATCTCTTCGGTGATAAGATCATAGAACTGGCAGTTAATAACATGTTCTAATCGCGGGACGAAAATATATTTAGAGTGACCAATTGCGGCATGTAAAGCTTTTCCATGATCAGGAGGAAAAATAGGATCTTCTGAACCATGGAGGATCACGGTCGGAACTGTCACTTGATGTGGAACTTCCTGAACCAAATCAAAGGATCTCTTGTTCGCTAAGAGATGATTGGTGATACTTTCTGCTCTTTTTACCCTGAAAAGAAATTCACGGTGCAGCTGCTGATATCTGGTTTCTTCAAAAGGAGCAATAGAGCCATTTAAGATTTTCCACTCACTGATCCGAGCTTGCAAAGTACTTTCAAAATCAGAAACAGGGTGCTCAATGAACTCTCTGATCCAGGTAAGATAGGTCTCTTGAGGCCCTGATAAAGAAAACTCCTCGATAGACGCCCCATCACACGCAAGGGTAAAAGGACGAAAATCACAGCTTGTAGAAATGAGAGTGAGCATTGCAACACGTTCTGGAAAATATACCGACATGAGCTCTTCAACGGGCTCTCCCATCGAAAGACCACAGACATGGGCTTTTTCGATGAGCAAGGCATCTAAGAGCCCCATCTCATCTTTAGCCAGATCAAGCAAATCATAAGGGTGCTTTGCAAAGTCAAAGCAGATGGAAAGCCCCGCATCAGCGAGTTGTTCACAAAATCCCTTGGCAACACCCATTAAAAGGGCAGGATTTTCCTTTTCTCCGAAGGTCTCATACCACAGCTCAATCCCATTCGATGTTGTCATCTGTCCTGATGCACCCAGACTAGAGCAAAGATAAACAAGATAATCCAAGAGAAAACCTTTTAAACGCATGATATCTCCGATTCGAAAGGAAGAAAGTTTTCGATACAAGAAGAATTTTGTCTATGAGATCCGGGTAGAAATTGACCGGTTTAAAAGCTTCATCAGAAGCTTTTGAGGGAGGAGGCGGGCGATAAAACTGGCTATTTTGTAGCGCCAGTCGATTACTTGAGTTTGTTTGCCTCTTGCTATTTGTTTCAAAATAAGAGTTGCTGCTCTTTCGGGAGAGAGTGTCCAGAATTTAGGATAAGATGCCCTTTTGTTTTTGGCGGCTTTATAGCGGAAGGGGGTGGCGATCTGGCCAGGCAAACTGGTGAGGACCCGAATACCTAAAGGGGTCAGTTCAAAGTCTAGGGCGCAAGAAAAGTGTCTGACACATTCTTTAGAAGCTGCGTAGATGGCAAAAGAGGGGAAGGGGAAAAGGGCTGCAGATGAGCTCACATTGAGAATGGTTCCTTTTTTGTGAGCAGCAGCAAGTGCTTTGGCTGTTGTCAGTGTGAGTTCAAGAACCACTTCCGTGTTTAAACAGAGCGTTTCTTTTTGCTCTTGAATGGAGAGGTTAATACCCTGTCCATAAAAACCAATCCCTGCATTATTGATCAGAAGATCAGGAGGTGTTTTTTCGATGAGAGTTGTGAGTATTCGACGATCGGTTGCTGAAGTGAGATCGAGAGTGAGAAGCTTTCCTGGTGGAGGATCTTCAAAGTGGCGTGCGACACCGATGAGAGCGTATCCTCGTGCGTGAAGGGCGTGACAGAGGGCTTTTCCAAGCCCTGAACTTGCCCCTGTGACAATTGCTAGCACAGAAGCTCTTTTTTTAAGGCAGAAAGTAATGAGGAGAGTTTGGTCTCGCAGATCTTTTTGCCCTCTTCTACAGAAGGGCTGTCTTTGAGGTGGACCGAGGTGTAGATTTTGATTTTGGGTTCCGTTCCTGAGGGGCGGATGATGAGATGGATCCCTTGTTCTAAAGAGAAACTTAAGACATCTGATTTCGGAAGACCATCGGTACTGTGAGGAAGATAATCCTTCACTGAAAGAACAGGAATGCCCCCAAGCCTTTTGGGAGGAGAAGTTCTTAAAGTGTCCATCAGTTTTTGCATGGTATCCATCCCTTCTTTTCCAGGAGGAAAGTCTAAGGAAAGAAGCTTCTCTTTAAAGATTCCATACTGAGCATAGATCCCTTCCAATAGGTCCAGAAGCGTCTTGCCTTGCTTTTTTGCCTCGAGTGCAATTTCAGCAATGAGACAGGATCCGATGGTGGCATCTTTATCACGCGCATAGGTTCCCAGCAAACATCCACAAGACTCCTCGGAGCCGAAAATAAATTGGTGGCCATCGTTGGAGGTTTCAAAGAGGTGGATCTTTTCTCCAATGTATTTAAATCCTGTCAGCACTTCCATACAGGTCATGTGGTGGGCCTTACAGATCACTTTGACAAGTTGTGTTGTCACAATCGTTGTGATGAACACACCTTTTTTAGGAAGATTTCCTTGCCGACAGAGAAAGTCAACACAGATCGCTGCCATTTCGTTGCCGGTTAGACGCACAGCTTTTCCCTGATGGAGGACGACAACTCCCATCCGGTCTGCATCGGGGTCGTTGGCAATCAGGAGATCGGACTGGGTGCGCAGGAGTTGATCGGTTCCCATTTTGAGGGTTTCTGGGTACTCGGGGTTGGGAAATTTAACTGTCGGGAAATTTCCATCGGGGATCATCTGGGCATCGACAAAGTTCAGCGAGGTAAAACCCCAATCTCGGAGTGCTTTGGGGATGATGGTGACTCCTGTTCCATGCAGACTGGTGTAGGTTATTTTTAAGAGGTGTCCTTCTTTATCACAGAGTCCTGGCAGGCGTCTTAAAGGTTTGAGAGCTTCTAAAAATAAGACATCAAGTGCGCTAAGATCTTGATGGGTGATGAGTGGATGGGAAGAAGCTGCTGTTTTGACCTGATTCATGCCTGAAATGAGATCGATTTTTTTTGAAATTCCTGCGTCATGAGGAAAGACCACCTGCGCGCCATCACTCCAGAAGATCTTATACCCATTATATTCTTTGGGGTTATGAGAGGCTGTGATCATGACAGCGGCTGTGCATTGGTAGTGACGGCAGGCAAAAGAGGTATACGCCACAGGTCTCATATCTTTTAAGAGAATGACGCGAATTCCATTTGCAGCAAAGACTCCCGCCGCATTTTCTGCAAACTCTTTGGAATGGTGGCGGGAATCAAATCCAATGACAACAGAAGGGGTGTTAGGTTCTTTTTCGAGAATATAATTGGCCAGCCCCTGGCTGATCATTGCAATGGTGTAGCGATTGAGTCGATTGATTCCTACACCCATGAGGGCTCTAATGCCACCTGTCCCAAAGGAAAGTCGGGTAAAGAAAGCATCTCTGAGAGCTACACTATTACTTTTTTTTAAGAGTCTAATTTCTTCCTTGGTCGCTTCATCATAAGGACCGTCCAGCCAGTCAGCAATTTTTTTCTCGATTGCGGTTTCGAACATGAGAGAATGTCCTACTTGTTGAGTTGCTCCTCGATCTCTGACAAAGGGATGACAGGAGCATCAGGGTGATTGATTCCTTCACAGTTTTTTGCAGCTTCTTTCCAAGCAGCAGGATCTTCCAAATTTTCTGGCCACCAAGGAAAGGTTCGACATTGAGAAGGACGTTCTTGATAGACCTCGCAGCGTTTGCCTTTCAGAAAAACGCAATCAAACGTTTTAGGGTGTTCCTTAAGAGAGAGACGAGAGCCCACTTTTCTGACATAACGCTTGGTAAACTCGTCTTTGGGCATTCCCAAAAGACCTGCCATGTTCTCGATTTCTTTTAAGGTGACCCAGACATGCCCCGGAAATCCCGTACAACACTGTCCACAGCCTGTGCATTTAAAAGACAATCCTTCTTTGTACCATGGAAGTGTCATGATGATCGTCCTGTAAAGGTATAGGAAGCAACAGGTTTAGCTTCCCACTCACCTGGTGCTGGTCCTTGGAAGAAGGGCCAAACCTCACACCCCTCTTTTTTAAGATCAATCAGATTCCAAGAACTTTTTCTTTCATGGGTGATACTCCCACTATCCAGGATGATGGGTAGCTGAGAGGCTCTTAAATCGGCAATCACATGACGATGAGTATGCCCATGGAGGTAAAGGCGGATATTAGGGTGAGAGGACAAGATGTTTTGCAAAGCTTTTCCTCTTTTTAAAATTTTTCTAGGCGACTCATTTTGAAAGAAAGGATAATGATTCAGTAGCAGAATCGAATCCTTCTTTGGAATCTGATTTAAAAGTTCTTTGAGCTTATCCTCTTGAGAAGTAGAAAAGAAGCCACAAGATGAAATAAGGGAAGTAGGCACTGCGGTGTCGAGTCCTACCAGCCACCACGTGTCATTTAATCGTCGAGCGGCGACACCATCACGGGATAGAGTGTAGGGAAAATCACTTGGGAAAAATTTTTCAAAGTGCTGGTAGAAATCTTTGTTCTTGCAAACAGTTTTTGTGTACTTATCGTGATTGCCCGGAAGAACAAAGACTGTAAAACCTGCTGCTTTCAAAGAAGTCACAAAATCCAGTGCGCGGCTTAGTTCCTCTTTTGAAGTAATGCAGGTGAGATCTCCAGAAATGAAAACATGTGAGACTTTCTTTGTTTTCAAAAGATCGATCCATGTTGTTAAGTGATCAGTAGAGTATTCTTTTCTTCGCTTGAAGAGGAGGTTAAAATAGCCCACCCATTTTTTCGAAAGAAGGTGGGAAAATTTCCAGGTAAGATCTGAAAAATGCAAATCAGAGATGTGTGCACATCGCAAATGATCCTGCTCCAACACTTTGTCATCCCCTTTTATGTTCATTTAGCGTAGGCTTATTGCAATAACATACCGGGATTCTCGATTAAACGAAAGGTGGGGCTTATTTTTTCTTGAGGGAGGCTTTTCCAAAAAGTTTCCTTTGCAGGGCTCCTTGTTTTGTTAAGACCTTTTGCCAAAAAGAACCTTCGGGATGGATGTGAGCAGGGGCAGACTCATGCACACCGTCTTGTGTAGAGGTGCGTTTTGAGTGTTTTTTGCTGCGTTGAGGAGCCAGGCTTGGAGTACGGGTTTTAGCTAGAAGCTCCCCCCTTTTCTGAGGGGACAAGGGCTTATGAGGGTGGCGTTTCTTCCATTCTTCTTGGGTTAGGTTTTCGTTTTCTTGTAAAGCCTTCGCGCTGAGATGCTGCCCTTTACGGACCTCTTTTTGATTGCGTTTGCGTTGTTTTGGAGACAGTTTTCCAGGGAGGCGGTTCATGCGAGGACCTACTATTTTTAGGGGTTTGGCCTCACTCTATTGTTAAGATTTTTTTTTAGCAATAACAACTGAAGGTTTTGGAAAACGGGCTGTTTGAGACCGCTCTCAAAACTCCGGATATTTGGAAAAATAGGTCATTTTGATGAGATTTTGGGTTTGAGCTAAGCCCGCATATACCGAAGCTTCTTCAAAATGGTGGGGCATTGTGAGTTCGGCATCCTCGCTGGCGAGGAGGCCAAACTCAAAACGGCCCCACTTTGAAGTGTTTTCGGTATATGCGGGACGCCCCATAGGGGGCGAGCGAAAAACAAAAGATCACACAATGGCCATTTTTACAGGTGCCTTAAGTTTTGCAATGGTCTTAGTTTGTTTGTTTTTGATTAATCTGTTTTTGTTATAATGTTATTTGTTGTTTCAGTTTAATTTGCTCGTTGATTTATATATATTATTTTTTAATTAAAATTAATGGTGGTTTTTAATATGTCGACAAATCCAAATGTATCTAGAGTTTCAGCTGAAGGCGCTTCATGGCATGTTGTTCCTTTGACCCGTTCAGCCAGCGAAGAACGTAAATCTGTGTCTCCCTTACATCCATCAACACCCTTTGGGGCTTTTTTGGCCCAAGACACCGAGGCTCTTTTTTCTGTATTAGCAGAGTCTCGTGCTAGTTCTGGTGGACGAGAGAATCAATTTATTAGAAGCGAGGGAAGGTCAAGTGGAAGCCTATTTAGTAAGATTCGGGCCATATTTACTCGGCACTCAGCTCCAGCTACGCCAAGATCACCAAGATCTTAAATTTTTGAGACCCTAATTTCTCTGTAGGAAAAGCTTTTTTTCACTCATGGTGTTAATTAGCATTTCTTGTTAGAATAAAGAGAAAATGGGGTCTTTTTATGTCAAAGAAACAATTCATTTTTTCATTACTTGCTCTTTCTTCAACGTGTTTTTCTTCAGTTGCTTTTGCGGATGCTTCCGTCCCCGTTGTTCAGGGAGAGGTTAAGAAAAATTTTGAATTGAGAATGCAGCAAACGCGTGTTTTTGTCGCTCAAGTGACCGGGGACAATAAAGAGACCCTTCAGCTTCTTGATCGTTTGCAGACAAATTTGACAAAAGCCTACACCGATGAGCATGCTCTAGATGATGCAGAAATTGATTTAATTTTGACAGCGATTGAGTTTGCAACCGACAAACATAAAGACCAAGTACGCAAAAACAAGGATAAAAGTCCTTACATCACACACCCTCTTCTTGTGACACTCTATCTTGTGGAAGATGGAAAAGTGAGAGATTCTCAACTCATTACAGCGGCGCTCTTACACGATACGGTGAGTGATAGCGTGGCCACAGCGGATGAAATCCAGAAGAAATTTGGAAAACAAGTGGCTCTTTATGTCGGTGAAATGACCGAAGATAAAGGAGCTCCTAGAGCGGAAAGAAAAAGACGTCAAGTGATTGCTGCTGCGCATCAATCCCTCGGAGCTGCACAAATTAGAATGGCAGATCAGCTCTGTAATTTAAAAGAGCTGCGCACAACTCCTCCCGAAGATTGGAATCGTACCCGTATCGATGAATATTACCACTGGTCCCAGTCCGTTCTCGATAGGCTTCCAACAGCTAACCCAGAGCTCAAAAAAGCAACCAGTCATGTGATTGAAGAGTACTGGCAAGACCAAGAAAAGAGCGCTAAACGCTAAACAATTAACCGTATTCTTTTGCTGTTAATGAGATGAGGCTGTCGCGAATTTGAAAATTTTTTTAAATCGCCCTTTTTAGCCTCTCTAAAGGCAACTTTTTCGGCCGTCTGTTCACACATTGTACTCACAAGTCGCCTTCAGATGATGCTCGAAAATCATCAACTTTAAATTATTTTTTCATTCGGGATAGCCTCATCGCTATAGTACTGCTTCCTCGTAGTTGTCTTAATCGCTTAGCGGGAATGATGCGCAAGCCTTTGAGTATTTCCCTTTTTTGAACCTATCCCATTAATAAATCTCACAGTCGATCTTTCCGTTCTTTTCAACCAAAAAATCGACGAAAAATACGCATGGGATACAGAGGTTATGGTGTCTTTCTTTTAGCAATCAGCAGGGAGCATTCTGTTAGAGCATTTGGAGTCTTTCAATTCTCACTTTGAGTGGTGGGTGAGTGGCAAACAGCTGGAGCCACATACTTTTTTTACCAGGAGTTGAAATTTTAAAGGCTTGGAAGGCAGGTTTATCGACTTTGACGTCTTGGATTTGCTGCATGCGCTCGAGGGATTGAAGCGCGGAGATCATATTGCCTTTGCTGGCAAGTCTTGCCCCTCCTCGGTCAGCTCGAAATTCTCTAAAGCGTGAGAAGGCTGCTACCACCAGGGATCCTAGGACCATAAAAAGGATTTCAAACAGAAAGACAAAGAGACTGTAAGTCAGATAAGATCCTCCCTGAGAGGAGCCTTCATTTTTTTTACCAAGACCAGAGACAGCGTAAGCGAGGACTCTGGCAAGGAACATGACAAACGCATTCACAACGCCTTGGAGGAGAGTCATTGTTACCATATCGCCGTTAGCAATGTGGCTAATTTCGTGAGCGAGCACTCCTTCGAGTTCTCCTTCAGACATTCTTTGCAAGAGGCCGGAAGACACGGCGACAAGAGAATTTTTTTGAGAGGGCCCTGTTGCAAAGGCGTTGGGTTCTTTTGATTCGAAAATCCCAACTTCAGGAACAGCCCTAAGACCTGCTGCTTTGGCGAGTTTATGGACAGTATGCAAGAGGTCTTGTTCCTCTTTGTTGCTTGTATTCGGATTGATGATGCGCACTCCCATGAGCCATTTTGCCATGTGCTTGGAAAGAGCAAGAGAAATGAATGCCCCCCCCATGCCCCAGACCAAACAAAAAATGAGCAAAGATTTTAAGTCGAGTCCATAGCTGCGCAGAAAAGGTTGGACATGAAAAAAACTTAAAACTAAAGAGAGCGTAACAACGACAAGACAGTTGATGAGTAAAAACAGGAAAACACGCTTTGCGATCATCATAAAAACCTCCACAGAACTAACGGAATTATCGGTTGTTTCCCTTTAACTTGTCAAGGGGCGCTCTCTTGCGCAGAATTTTTTTGGATCTGAATTTTCTTTGCATAATAATGCGCGATTATGACATGTATCTCGGGTATTCAGAGTTCACCCCTATTACACGAGACAATGGAAATACCAAAAGATATCTTAGAAGTGGAAGACGGATCGGCACTGGATCAGGTGCACAAGATCTTAGCCAAGCAGCATTCTTGTTATGTTCTCATTGTTTGTGGAGAGCCTTCTTCTGAAGGGAAGATGGAAGTGCAGATGACCTACGAAGGGGATTCTGCGCTTGCAGCTTACCTAATTGAGAGCGCTCAAGGAATGATTGATGTGGAATCCTAAAGAACTCGAAAAATGGTATCAGGATCATTATGATTTGATACTCGATGATTTTAAGACGTTCTTGAAGTTTCCGAGCATTAGTACCGATCCTCAATACGAGCCCCAAGCTAAAGCCTGTGCTCAGTTTCTTCTTTCCTATTTAAAAGAAATCGGGATGCAGGTCGATTTGTGGGAGACTCCTGGTCTTCCCGTTGTGTTTGCAAGTTATCTAGAAGCTGGGCCTAAAAGGCCCACGCTCCTTTTCTATCATCACTATGATGTACAGCCGGTCGATCCACTGGATCTTTGGAAAAGTGATCCTTTTGATCCGGTGATTCGTGGGGGTAATATCTACGCGCGGGGTGCTGTCGATAACAAGGGGCAGTGTTTCTATTCTGTGACTGCAATGAAGGCTTTATTAGAGCTTGGTAAAAAACTCAATGTCAATATCAAGATGTTCATTGAAGGGGAAGAGGAGTCAGGAGGGAAAGGAACTGCGGCTATTCTCTTAAGCAAGCAAAAAGAGCTGAAAGCCGATCATCTGCTCGTGATTGATTTTGATATTCCATCCAAGAAGACACCTGCCATTACGCTGGGGATGAGAGGGCTTGTGTGCTGGGATATTGAATGCATTAATGCTTCTACTGATCTGCATTCAGGAGTTCATGGGGGAATTGCGATGAATCCTAACAGAGCTCTTTGTAGCGTGCTTGCCCAGCTTTGGGATGAAACAGGAAAAGTTACGCTTCCTGGATTTTACGAAGATGTCAAACCTCTTTCCAAAGAGCATTTAGCGCGTCTTGATATGAGTTTTGATTTAGAGGCATATGTTAAGAGTTTTGGTGTTAAGGCCTTTGCCAATGAAACTGCACAGTCTCTCAAAGAATCTAATTGGTTAAGACCCAGCCTTGAGATCAATGGGCTCTATGGTGGATATGCGGGTCCTGGATTTAAAACAGTATTGCCAGCAAAATCTTCTGCCAAAATTTCCTGTCGATTAGTGCCTGGCCAAGATCCTGAAAAAATTTGGAGAAGTCTTGTTCAGTTTTTTGAAGAGCGGTTACCCAAAGGAATGAAGGTTAAAGTGGATCTCTATTCGGGGGCTCCTGCTTTTCGCAGCAGTTTTGATTCCCCTATTGTCAAAACAGCGGCTTTAGCGTATGAAGAGATTTTTGGAAGCCCATGCCATTATCTTTTATGTGGAGCTACCGTCCCGATCATCGTCGATCTTGCGAAGGTCAGTGGCGCAGAAGTTGCGATGATGGGCATGGGGCTTGCAGAAGATGATATTCATGCCCCTAATGAACATTTTGGCCTGGACCGTTTTAAGCTTGGATTCTTGACCGTGTGCAAAATTGTTGAAAAGCTCTCTGTTTAGGAGAAGATCTCATGGTAGGATCTGTCTATTTTCTTTTTGTCTCTGTGAGCTGCCTTCTTCTATATGTCGCTCCCTTTTTATGGCCACTGGTTATTCTTGCGCAAGCAGGGACGTTGCTGACCCTTTATCACAAAAGATGGGGGTTTTATCTTGGAAGTTGTGCGTTGCTACTTTATGGAATTTTCGAATATGAGCGACTCTGTCTTCAGTCGTTTATGTTCTATTTTTTGGCATCCCTTGGCGTTAGCTGGCTCATCGAATATTTAAAGCAAAAAGATCAAGAAGATAGGATCCATCGGATCCTTGAATTGGAAGGATTGCTGGAAAGAGAAAAACTTGAATCCAATCGATGGATGAAAGAATCGGCAACCCTTGATCAGAGAATTCAAAGGCTAGAAACGGAAAAAGATGCGTGGGAATTAAAGCAACTTAAACTGTCCCAGGAAATAAGAAAACTTCAAGAGAAAAGCAGTCCGATAGAGGCTTCCACGCAGGTTGTGGTAAATAGATCAGAGAATCTATCTTTAGAGGCCGAGCACACACTTCTTAAGCACAGCCATCAGCAGTTAAAAATTCAGTTTGAAGAAAAATCACAAGTTCTGCGCCAAACCCGAAGGGACTACTTTAGTTTAGAGACACAGTTTTTGGCTATGATCAAGGCAAGGCAAGAAGAGGGGCTTCTGGGCGGGGAAGATTTGTATCAGATACTGCAAGAATCTTATCGTGGTTTGCTTGCTCAAGAAGAGGAAATTCAGGACTTAGAAGAAATCTTAAAGCGCGCTTTATCCTCAGAGAAACCAAAAAGAACGACCCGTTCCCGTAAGAAGCCGCAGTTAGCGTTAGATCTGCTTGAAGACCTTAGATAATGTGAAAGAGGTCGCGTAAAAGAGCAATGGTTACTTCGATGAGAATCAAGAGGACGATGGTGACTTCCAAACGCGCGCTGTGTTGATGATTCAGCTCACTTGATAAGATCTCAAAGAGTTCATGGATGACGTTCAGGCGTTTGTTCAATACTTCCACGCGCTTGGTAACATCCAGATAATAGGCTGTTCTGCGATAGAACGGTTCTAACTCGGGATAATTCCAGAAAAACTCTGGTGTATCAAGGATTTCGCTATGTAAATTGATAAAGTTACGCTCAATGAACAATTCTCCCATTTTTCGAGAGATTTCCTTGCGAGATAACGGGATTTTTCCTTTGCGAGCAAGTTCTGCTGGAAGGTGTTTGGCATTGTCGATCGTGTTTTGGATCAGCTCTTCAAAAGTTGTCAGTTTGACCGATTGCGCAAGACCGTGGGAGATAGCGAGTTTGGTCAGCGTACTCTTATTTTGAAGATGGATCTCATCTTCTTCGATTTTCATGGCATCTGCGTACGTGAACGTAAATTCATCCAGTTCTGGCTTGACAGAGGGCTCCTTTTCAAATTCTTTTAGCGATTGTAAAATTTCTTTTTCATCGTCTTCACTAAAGCCCCAAGAGACGACAACTCCATAGGAGAAATAGAAAAGATCGCCTTTTAAGGTTTTGCCTTCTTTGATTTGAATGTGGACAACTTCCCTGAACAGAAGGGTATTTCCTAATCTCTGAAGATATTGAAATAAGCGGGGAATGTCATAAGATCCCGCCGTACAATAACAGGTACAACGCATATAACTTCGTTATACACCAACAGGGTGTTTTCAAACTAAGACTTAATCGATTGTTGGGATTATTTCGGCTGTTTTTTAGGCCCTTGCGAAGGGGTCATATGAACAGAAGCTTAAAGTTTTAAAAGCCCCTCTCTAACGGCTTTGATCTTTCCAGGTCTTATTTTTAAAGAGGAGAATAATAAAGGGGGCGCTTCCTCCAATCAGAATTCCTCCGATGAGGAATGTCTCATAGAAGAAAATACTTCCTGTTTGGATTTGGGAAGGGGGGATAAAACTTACAAGAAAGGCAAAAAGAGAAGAAAGGATCCCAAGACCTGCTACGATCCACATCCCAACGTTTCCAAAAGGAATCCGATAACTTCTTAAGACATTGGGTTTGGAATAGCGCAGCTTAATAGCAGAAACGAACATCAAGATGTACATCAAAAGATAAAATTGAGCGGTTAAAACCAGCAGTAGCCAAAAAGAGCTACTGACGGTTGGCATAAACAGAAAAACTAGAGAAATCACCGAAACAACAATAGCCTGAAAAACCAGCAAAGAACCTGGCATCCCATAGCGATTCACTTTAGAAAGGGAGGAGGGAAGGTCCCCGCTTTGCGCAGCAGCTAAAAGACCTTTACTGGGGCCTGCAATCCACGTACTCATCTGTCCAAAAGCTCCCATCGCAATCAAAAAGGCAATCACAGGGGTCAATCCCTGAAGATTGTAGGCTGTAAAGAAGTGGGAGAAGGCATCCAGACCTCCCGATACGAGACTGATCTCTTTTTGAGGAATCACGGCCGCAATGGCAAGAGAGCCTAGGGAGGAGAGGATGGTGATGAGGATGGCAGAGAGGAGAATCGCTTTAGGGTAGTCCCTTTGGGGGTTACGCACTTCACGCGCGTGAACGGCTGACATCTCCATTCCTGAAAGAGAGAGAAGCACTCCAGCTAGGAGAACAAAGTTATCGAGTTTTGAAAAATCAGGAAAGAAGCTCTGCCAGCTCATTGCAATCTGTAAAGGCTTATCCTGTATTGCAAATAAGATTCCCAAGAGAATGATAAGAGCGCCTGGTAAGATCGTTCCGATGAGGGCTCCTACCGTGCTAATCCACCCAGAAGCTTTCGTCCCTTTTGCATTCAAAAAGGTAGCCACCCAAAATAGAGTGAGTACTGTTGTCAAAGCGTAAAATTTGTTATTGGCAAGTTCTGGCATAAAAGTAAACGCCAGCGCTCCTGAAATAAAGGCCAAGATCGTCGGATACCAGGGAATATTCGTCATCCACAAAAACCAGATGGCTAAAAACCCTAAGCGGTGCCCAAAAGCCGCTTTGACCCAGGCAAAAATTCCACCGCGCTCAGGCCAACCTGTTGCCAGTTCTGCTGCGACCAAAGAGACAGGAATAAAAAACAACAAAGCTGCTGCCAGCAAGAAAAAAAGGGAAGAAAAACCATACTCAGCACTGACTGGCCAATTCTTAATGCTACAGATCGCAGCGACGTTGATCATCGCCAGCATGAAGGCATTCAGCACGCGTGTATTCGTTTTCATAGCACCTTAAGGTAAACCCCGATTCTATCAATTGTGGCAGTTTTTCGTCTTGAGGGAAAATAAGAGGAAGTGGGATCATTGCAGGTCTTAAAATCAAGAGGAGGTGAATCATGGCTGCTGTTATAGAAATTCCAAGATCTAAAGCTGTTTTGGATGGAGATTCTTCCTTGCTTTTGGGTCTTGCCTGTCTTCCAACGATGATTGGAGTCGTCGTTAATTGGATCTATGAGTCGCCCCTTGGAGAAAGAGCAAAAGAGGAGGAGAGTGTTCCTCGTTTAATTGAAATCATCGATTTAAAAAATAAATACAAGATAGCAAGCATTATTTCAATGACTGTTAACTGTTTTGCGTGCGAGTATTTTGGATTACTTTCTCCTGTGATATGTGCCGGGATTCTTTTTGGATTCGTGTGGCTCCAAGTAAGTGACATTGTTCACAATAAAAACCTGGTTGTGCAGTTAGAGAGTAGGGGTCTGGCGTCCTTACCCTTGTTGCGTTCTCAGGTTTGTTAGTTTTTCCTTGATCTGATCGGGGAAATTCGATTAGAATGCCCCCATCTTCATTCATGCGAGAGTGGCGGAATTGGTAGACGCGCTACTTTGAGGTGGTAGTGAGGTTTTCCTCCTGGGGGTTCGAGTCCCCCCTTTCGCATTCATCTAAATATCTGATCTTTTTTCAACACAAAGACGCAAAGAATATTTTTAGATTCTTTTGCGTTTAGTGTTTTGTATGTTCTTTTAAATACTGTTCGGCCCACGTAGGGAAATGAGCAGGAAGATGCAACTTTTTTAAACTTTCAAAGTGTCCTGCGTGGGCTAGGGTCTCTAGAAGAGACCATTCCTCTTGGGAAAATCGATGCGCATTTTTAGAGGCGTGGAGTGAGCAAAAGCTTTCTCCTGCATCTAGGAAGGAGGCGCGTGCGTTGCAGATTCCACAGGCAGGGGATAGGACAAGGAGTCCTTCGTGTCGCAAGAGTTTCAGATAAAAACTGGTCGTGAGGATGGAAGGGTCTTCAAAGAAGGGGATGTGCTTTAAGTAGAGAGTAAGGAGTAAATAGAGGGGGCTTGCTGGTTTTCCAGGGAGTTGGGAATGTAGGATCGCCTCAGTGAGTTTGCTTGCGGCTTTTAGCGAAGAGAGTCTTTCTCGGAGGTGGGGGTTAGAATTAATTCCACTAAGATCGGTAAGAAAGAGAAGATCCGACCTTCCTTTGCGGTAGTGGATTTCCACCTCGTTGAAGGGTTCTGTGAGGCTTAACAGGTGAGATTTTTTTTGAGAAAGGCCTTTGATAAAGAAACTCATGACTCCTGAGCAGGCAGAAAATACGGTGAGGATGCGCGCAGTATCCTGGTAGGGAATTGTTCTGAGAATTACACCACAGATTGCATTATCCACAACGAACCTATTCGAGGCGGGAAAGCCCTTTATTTCTGCTCTTCTCAAACGAGAATTTAAAGAGACCAAGCGCTGCTGTCAAATAGATAAGGTTAAGAACAATACTGATACAAAAATCTTTCCAAGGAAAGTTATGGGTTTGGAGTGTATAGCGCATTCCTTCAAAAATATAGGTAGTGGGGAGGCTCCAGCTGATGACTCTAGCCCATTCTGGCAGGGCGTCGATCGGATAAAAGACGGCGCTAAAAGGAGCAAAGACGAAAGCAACCATCCAGGCAAAAGCTTCTGCTGATCTTCCGAGGTAGATGATGGCACTCGAGGCTAAAAACCCCAGCGTCCATCCAAAAATGATCAAGGAGGCTGCAAAAGGTAAAAAGGCCCATCCAATCGTAAAGACATTCAGCGCATAGAGGAGATAGACAAGGATGGCTCCAAAGGCGATTGTGACCAAGAGTTTGCATAGGCATAATAGGATAATTCCCGAGCACCATTCGACGATCTTTAGCGGTGTTGAGAAAAGATTGACCAGGTTGCGATTCCAAAACTCTTGGAGAAGGTTAATCGAGATGTCGACAGAGCCTCTCCAGGTAACCTGCCAAAAAATGAGCGCTGTCATAATGATCAAGGGTAAATTTTCCACGTGCTGCTGGCTTTGAATCCAGGTGGAGGTCAGTCCCCAGAGGATGATATCGATCATTGGCCAGTAAAAAAGATCGGAGAGGACTTGAGAGGATTTAAAGATGGTGTGGAAGTAGCGGTAAAAAACGCCTAAAATACGACTCCAGCTCATTTTGTACCTCTTGCTACACGCAAGAAGAAATCTTCTAAAGAAGGTTCTTCAATTTGAATATTCGAATAGACAACATGGGCTCTTGCAATTTCGCTTAAAAATTCAGGGATCTTATCTTCTTCAATGGTTAGGCAAATGAGGCGGTGATCCACCTCATAGGAGATGTTTTGAGAAGAAGCGTGCGCAATGACCCGTTTCATCCCATCGGTAATGACGAGTTTTAATTTGAAAGAAGACACGCTACGCATGAGGTTTTTAGGAAGATCGTTGGCGATGATTTTTCCTTGTTTTAAGAAAATTACTCGATCACAGACGAAAGTGACTTCTTCCATTTTATGGGAGGTAAAGAGGATGGAAATTCCCTTTTTGTCCCGTTGTTCGAGAAGAAACGAGCAGATTTCACTAGATACCTCTGGATCCAAAGAAGCGGTCGGTTCATCGAGCAGGACAACTTTTGGTTCTATGAGAAATGCTTTGACGAGCATGAGGCGTGTGACTTGCCCGGAAGAAAGCCCTGAAACTCTTGATTTTGCGTGTGCAAGAAGACCAAATCGCTCCAAGAGGGGAAAAAAACGGTCTCTGCTTTCTTTAGGAGACAGGCCGTAGAGACGCCCGACGACTTCTAGATTTTCTGTAACGCTTAAAACCCAAGGAAGACTGGCATACGTGCTGGCAAAGGCTAGATGTTGTAGGATCTCGCTCCGGTGTGTTTTGAAATCTTTCTCAAAATAAAAGATTGAGCCACTAGATATCGAGAGCGTCCCGAGGAGCATCTGAATCGTGGTGGTTTTTCCAGATCCATTAGGACCTAGAAATCCTAAAATTTCTCCAGGGTTTAGCTCAAAAGAGATCCCGTCAACAGCGGCCCTACTGCTTTTTCCTGGGTAGACTTTACGAAGGTCTTTGACAGAGAGGAAAGGGGACATAAGTTTCTCTTGAGATTAGCGCGCAATTGTACAGAGAAAAGACTCTTGATGTCAAGAACTGTAGAGTTCAAAAAACTGCGCTATCCGAGTATCCGGAGCTATCCAACGGTCTCTCTGTGGGTGAATCAACCACGTATGTTACTTCGACAATTGGCGGCCCCGCTTTATCACGTCATATGGATGCCTTCGTTGTTTAGGATATTCACAAGCTCTGGAACCCACTGATCTTTAAATGATAAAGCTTTTTGTGTTACAGCTTGTATTACACTGACTTGCTGGGCCAGATAAGCTTTTTGTATTGCTTGGCTGCATGTTGGGTCTTGCACGCAACCAGTTCTTTTATGTTCTTCAAGTGCTGCGTTGATTTGGCTTTCGGTGAGGCTTGCAAGAATGTAATCAGAAACTGCCTGAGCAAGAGTTTCTTTTAAAACTTCTAACCTATTCTCTGATAAGAGGCTCCTCGCCTTTTTTTCTATTTCTGGCGTAATTGGGGATGTTGCCAACGCTCTTAATGCTGTCATAGAGCCGGTAAAAATAGCTTGTAAAGCTTGTTCGGGAGCCTTTGAGTGACTACTTAAGCGTTGAGCCAACTCTAAACGGGGAGGGCGGCTATTAGGTGTTGCGATTGAAGCCATAAGGATCCTTTTTAAGGTTTGAGTGGTTCTAGAGAGGAGATTTTAGGTAGAGATTTTGATATTTCTCAAGAGTTTTTCTCGAGGGTATTGGCGGGAATGGGTCTTGAATTATTCTGGTCTAGGGGGTATCGTGGGTGCTCTTAGCACCGATAGCTCAATCGGATAGAGTACCCGGCTTCGAACCGGGTGGTTACAGGTTCAAGTCCTGTTCGGTGCAGATTGCTCTTTCAACAAAAAGGTTTTTATATGGTCGATAAGAGGAAGTTTGCTGAAGAAGAAGCTGCAGGTTATCGGATCGAAATCTTAGGCCGTCATGTTCAAGTCACAGAGGCCATGAAGAATTATGCTTTTGAAAAGCTATCGAAAATTGAGCGCTTCCATACGCACATCATGCATATCCATGTGACGCTAGATATTCAGAAACTCGATCAGATGTGTTCGATTGTCCTGAAAATTGATCATACACAGGTTAAAGCGCATGCTACCAGCACAGATATGTATGTATCCATTGATCTGGCTGTTGAAAAGCTGCGAAACCTCTTGCGTCGTTACAAAGATAAGATTCAGGACCATCACAAGAAGGGTCGGTCTGTTGTCGATATGCATGTCAATGTTTTCAAAAGGCCTTATGATGAAGTGGCTGAGATCAATGAGGTCATTGAACAAGAAACACATGCCCAAGAAAAAAGAGCGGGTTCCCTTCCGCAAATTGTGGGTGTGGAGAAAAAACCATTAAAGCAACTCACTGTCGACGAGGCTTTGATGAAGATGGATCTGTCGGGAGATCAGTTTTTGATTTTTCGCGCAGAAGAAGATCAAAAGCTGAAAGTTCTCTATCGTCGCAATGACGGGAATTATGGGCTCATGCAACCTGAGTAAAGAGCTCTTTGATCCGATTCGCAAATGCTATGTTCCAGCCACTGGAGAGGAAAGGGTGCGCCAGTGGTTGATCCACAGAATGCTGACAGAGCTGGGGTATCCACAAGGACTTTTGGCTGTTGAAAAAGCAATTCAAGAACTTCCAGGTCCTTATGCTTCTCAGGCTCCCAAAAGAAGGATCGATCTTGTTTGCTTTGAAAAAAGTTCTCTTTCTCCTCTTTTTCTCATTGAGTGTAAGGATTCTCCTTGCAGCAAAGAGGCTCTTCTTCAGGTCGTGGGGTATAATCATTTTGTCAGAGCTCCGTTCATTGGTGTGATTGGGAGAAAAGAAGATCAAATCCAGTCCCTAATTGGATTTTGGAATAGAGATAAAAAGCAGTACTTTTTTAAGACAGGTATTCCCTCTTACCTCCAACTATTAGATCCTGTTTTTTGTGCTTCTTTTACGGAGCAGCAGATATGATACCCCGTGATTTTACAGGAGTTCTTTTCATCTACGGGATGAGACAGATTGATCCGAAGCTGCTCAAATGGACAGCTAAGGATCCGTCGAATCATTTAGTCCTGATCGAGGATGAAGAAGATTTTTTCTTTGCCTTAAGGGAAGATCCTGCTTGTAAAAACAGGCAAGTCAAGCTGTATTTCTATTCGGGAGACGGGGAAGAATTGTGCCGTCAGATCGCTTTGGATTTCTTAATGCTTTCCCCCTCTTTTGCAATTGCAAAAGAGGAAAAGAAAGCCAAAGCAGAGGCTTTTTTTCAAAAGCTTAAAATGTCTTTGTCTCGCGCCAATCTACTGGCTGCTGATTCGCAAGATTTGGGTGTGACGGTCTTAAGCCACCTTTATGCCAATCAACACGTGCTACAACGTTCTCTTTTGGGAGAATCACTTAAAGGTTGTTTTGTGAAAATTCCTGCGATTGTCGTAGGTGCTGGGCCTTCGTTGGATGCTCAGATTGAGCTTTTGCGTTCGTTGAAAGATAAAGCGCTGATTATTGCGGGAGGGTCTGCTGTTTCAATTTTAAGTCGTCATCAGATTCGTCCTGATTTTTGTGTGCATTTAGATCCTAATCCTCCGCGTGAGCGTTTTTTGCGCCAAGATGTGCATGAAGTCCCCCACTTTTATCGCAGTAGGTTTTCTCCTGAACTTCTTTCTGTGGTGCATGGCGCTGTTTTTTGGATGCCAGGTAGTGGGAGTTATCCGATGGAATCGTGGATCCAAGAACAATATGACGTGCCTTCAGATTCCTATGATGGAGGATGGACGGTGGCCAACTTCTGTACGGCGTTGGCACATGACTTAGGATGTGATCCGATCATCACAATTGGGATGGAATTTTCTCACAATAATCAAGCGATTTACGCTGGAGACTTAAGCGGAGAAGAACACAAACAAGAGTGGATTCCCATCACAGTGCCAGGCAAACAGACCCTCTACTCTAAAAACGACTGGATGATGAGCGCTGAATGGTTACAAGATTTCGTAGAGCGCCACAGAGAAACTTGCATGATCAATGCAACAGAAGGGGGGCTTGAAATTCAGGGGATGCGCAAGGGACGCCTACAGGATCTAGATTTTCGTCAGAGCGTGGATGTGCAGGGACTGATCCATGCTCGGATCAAGAGCTCTCATCCATTTCCTGCAGAAGGTTGTCAAATTGAAAGGGTGTGCTCTCAGATCAAAGAGAGTTTTCTAAAAGCACGGGCACTTTGTATCCAGTTGTTAGCGCTTTGGGAAAAGCATTACCCAGGTTCTCCTCTTGAGACAGGAGAGTATCTTTTGCTTCAATCCGATTTGGAAAGACTCATGGTTTACATCTATGTTTTAAGCCCGCTCTGGCATCTGTGGAAGGGACCCATTTTGCGCAAAAATGATCATCCCTTAAGTGCTCATCTGCATGAGCTTTTATTTTTTATGCGCGTGACGGAGGAAAATCAATCATGGATGTCATAATGCTACCTGTACTGCTTGAAAAACAAGGAAGTGATCGTGATCTTTTCATTGAAAAAGACAGTGAGGGAACCATTGTGGCAGCTTACTGTATGGAAGAAGGAAAACGACATGGTCAGGGAAAGATGTTCTATCCAGGAGGAGAGGTTTTAAGTGAGATGTTTTACTTTCAAGGGCTCTTGCACGGCCCCTCTACTTTTTACAGCTCTTTAGGAACTGTTGTTTCGAAGACCTTCTATGTCGAAGGAAAAAAAGAAGGAGAAGCGCTTTTTTTCTATCCTTCTACAGACTTAGAAAGTCGTCAATTCTTTAAAGAGGGAAACTGGGAGGGTAAACAAGAGTATTTCTATGAAGGAGGAGCGCTTAGAAGTTGTTTGCCTTACCAAGCTGGGCTTTTAGAAGGAGAGGTACTTCTTTTGTGGGAAAACGGGAAAGTCAAGAGAAAGGCGCACTACCAGGCGGGACTACGTCATGGGATGGATGAGATTTGGACAGAGGATGGCAAGCTTCTGGATTCAGGTGAGTATGCTCACGGAAAACCTATAGGCACACATCGTCATTTTTTTCAAAGTGGGCAGATCCAAGAAGAGATAATCTATCATACTCCTGTGCGCTATTCGAAGCGCCAGTGGGATCGGCAAGGCAAACTGTTGCTCGAAGGATTGTGGAGAACGGATCAAGAGTATGTCGAAAAGACACTCAGTGAAACAGGAGAGACAAAAACACGCAAAGGACAGTGGAATGGAAAGCAGATCCTCTTTAAATCATGAAGTCCTTTTTGAGAGATATCCTGAGTTAGGGCTTCTCTTAGCCTATGAGCCTTTGAAGGATCCTGCAGTTTCTTGTGATTCTGAGGCAGTGTTAAGAGCGTGGCACCAAGCGCTGCCCATTGGAGATGCTGAGGTTGTTTATCTTTTTGGGATGGGCTCTGGCTTTGCTTATACTTTGTTTAAGCCGTGGTTAGACGAGAAAAAGGGAAGAAAACTCATCATCATCGATGACGATCTTAACTCTCTTCTAATGCCGCTTTTAGAAGAAGAAAATCAGGCGATGATTAGGGATCCCCAGGTTCATTTAACTTGGTTGGTTCGCAAACAGCGATTTTCTATCTTAGAAACGCTGATTCGCTCTTTTCCTTCTCCTAAAATTGCAGTTTTTGCCACACCTTCTTATGCGGCTCAGAAGGATTCTTTCTTTAAAAAATCACGTCTCTATCTCTTGCGTAAAACAGCGGTCAGTGATGCGCTGTTAACAGAAGCTTTGTATGCCCATGAACTCATCGTGAACGTTTTATCGAATATCAAACAGTGGGAAAAGAGCTTTTTTGCCAATGGTTTAGCAGGGCAGTTTCAAGGTGTTCCAGCCGTCATCTGCGGGGCAGGTCCTTCCCTGTCCACCAGCATTCCACTGCTTAAAACTCTTGGCGACAAGGCACTGATTTTTGCTGGAGGATCAACCATCGCAGCGCTCAGTAACCAAGGAGTGATTCCTCATATTGGCCTGGCCTTTGATCCCAATCCTGAGGAATATAGCCGCCTGAGGATCTCTTCCGCCTTTGAAATACCCCTTCTTTACGGGACGCGGGTAGAACCTACGATTTTTCATGCCTCCAATGGTCCCTTAGGGTACCTACGGTCGTTTACGGGAGGGCCTTGTGAAACCTATTTTGAGGGGGTGTTTAGCCTCCATAAGGACCCTATTGGGACAAGTCTTGGTAAGGAGGCTTTTTCTGTCACAACGTTAGCTATTGCTTTGGCTGTGGCTTTAGGTTGCCATCCGATCATCCTCAATGGTATCGATCTTTCCTACACAGGAATGCAGCGTTACGCGGAAGGGATTACCCCCTCTTCCTCTGTCTCTCTAGAGGAGATCCTCAAAGAGACAAGGGCCTCAGAACAACTCTTAAGGCGGAAAGGGATCCAAGGCAAGATGCTCTATACCCTCGTCAAATGGGTCATGGAGTCAGAATGTATCAGTGCCTACGCCAAAAAACACAAGGACGTCACCTGGGTCAATGTCAGTCCTAATGGTTTGGGCTTTGCAGGGATTCGGAATGCCTCTTTCGAAGAGGTGATTCAGCTGCACTGCACGCGTTCATGGGATTTAAAAGGAAAAGTCCATGCATACATTCAAGAGCTTAGACTACATAATGTCGACCGAGAAAAAGTCTTAAAAAAGATGGAAGAGTTGCAGAGCAGTTTAAGCCGGCTTCTTAAAATTAACGATGAGATCTTAACAGAGCTGAAATTGGCTCTGACAGAAAACGCTCCATTTCCTCTTGGGAAAATGACACTGCTGCAACTGGACTTTGAAGAGGAGAGCGCCTTTGATTGTTTTTTAAGTCACGTAGGGCCTTCTTTAGATCAGCTGCTGAATCGCAGCTTTGGAGACGGCTGTAGTTTAGAAAGACACATCGCTAAGTGGGAGCACTTCAAGGAAGTGATCGTGAAGCACGAGCGTCATGTGGCTCAAGCTTTAATTTTTTAGAATAGCTGCCATCTGCTCACGTAAAGTTTCTTCCTCATCGGTTTCCGACAACGTATTATTCCCTAATTGGGGTAAAGCATGAGAGGATTGATTGCCTTGGATGGTCGCAGAAAGGGATGAAATATCAGATAGGCTATCCTCGTCAGTAGGTTAGAATGTCATAGCAGATTCTGTTTTAGTGGGGAGTTCTGTTGCAGGGCCCTCAAGCAGTTCTGCTAATAAGTCTCTTATTTTTGCGATCGCCATGGAGTCATTTTCATCATCATTGATGTAATCAAACTCTTCCTCGCGAATCGTTATTTTAACTGCTGCACGTTTTGGAGAAGGGGCTCTTACAGAGGCAAATCGAGGATTTTCTCGTAACTTAGGATCACAGACTTTACTGAGTCTAGGTCCCATCGCTTTGACTTTGTTTTCAGTGTGTTCAGTCGGGGACACGGGTTCCCTAAGGGGATTGAGAACTCCCTTAGAATGAAAACGAGAATTATAATTGACTGGATTGCTCATAGTTTATTTCTCTTTTTAATTTAATTTTTCGTAATTAAAATGTTCCGTTAATTCGTCGATTCGCATGTACTCGTGTTCATGGCTAGGAAGCACTTGATGGATCGTACCAATTCCGTTGCTAGGTGTTGTCCATTCAGCTTCGTAGTGGCTAGTCGGGGTGGCTAGATCGGCTTCATATTCGTAAGTTTGTACAACGGGTTCTTCATACGCACTATCCGTAGAAGGAATTCTTTTTGCAGCAGAGGAGGTTCTGGTATCTGCCATTTCCTCGTATTCATAAGCTGATCCAGCAGCGTATTGGTCAGATTTTGCAAGAATTGCGTCGCTTTCTTCTTGAGTGAATACTCCCTCATCTTCGAACAAGGGGTTATGCTTAAAAATAGCGCCTTCATCTCCCCCTTGTACAGCTTGTACATCAACATGGAAGCCTGAAGAGTTCTTGATAGAGGCTTTAAAGGCTATGGGCGCTCCCGTTTTTGCAAAGGTCATTTTTAGTCTTCCAAACGCTCCATGAGAGACTCTTGAGGTCTTTTCACCATCGATCGCAGAAGAAGAAATTTTCTGAGAAGAGCCCTTCAAGGGAGACCTCACGACACCAAAAATAGATCTATTAGAGACTTTTGAATTGTCAAAGCTCATGTTATTAAAATCGTGGTTATTTAATTAAGTTAATATTCTTATAATATAATTATATCATATAAACAAAAAAATTTAAATTAATATAATATAATAAAGTTTTAATCTTATGGTTGTTAGGTGTTTAAGGATTTAATTAGTTTTTTAAGTAGTTGATTTTCATGTGGATATAAAAAAGGTCATCCGATGAAAGATGACCCTTTTTAGAAAGAAGAAAAGAGCAGAGTCTTAATTCCGACGGTTTTCAGCCTCGTGATAATAGCGCTCGGCATTCATCTCGTCTACAGAACGCCCTGGGGCGTATAACCCCATAACCGGGGGTTCTTCCTGGACATCCATTTCCTGGTACTCTGCTGCTGCATCGAGGGCTCCGCCTAGGAAGTAGATTCCAGGTCTTGGGGGCTGAGGACCCTGTTCTGCTAAAGCATAATCGGGGTCGTTTTCAGGAGGTTCCATGTTAACATTATTGTATAAGTCAGCTGCTCCCATTTCTTCATATCCAGGTCTTAGGGGATTATCTTGGTAGATGGGGTTATAGACTTCCCGCCCTTCTTCGTGACGATAGGCAGGATTTTGAGCACCACCTAGGTTATAGGCGGCCTCATATTCCAGGTTGTCTACCGCGGCTCCGAGTTGATAGAGGAATTGGGGCCCACGCGGAGGCGCTTCTGGTGGAGCGACTTCTTGGGGAGCGTGAGATTTATTGACTCGTTGGCGGAAGAGTCTTTCGAGGTTAAAATCATCACGACGTGCATTAGGATCTCTAGATCTTCCATAAACCGCTCGATTGATGAAGCGTATTTGATCGTAGTCACCACCAGTTTCAACTGTTCTTTCGAAAAGGACCGTAATATCCTCTACTCTTCTTGCAGACCTTGGTTGATTATCTCTTTGAAAGGGGCCTAGAAAACAACCGAGCGCATT